>Ga0126339_10001839_pt1 | contig 14839 bp, 6 predicted proteins | sample OrbTmetagenome_2_FD_92532 | JGI IMG/M metagenome (GOLD analysis project Ga0126339, IMG submission 92532) | Coral microbial communities from Petempiche,Puerto Morelos, Mexico - Orbicella T R C metagenome | ecosystem: Host-associated > Invertebrates > Cnidaria > Coral | place: Petempiche,Puerto... | reverse complement strand
GACAGTTACAGAAAGATGCAAGCGATCAGCAAACACGTGTTAGATCGAAAGAGAGGGAGCTCAAAAGGGCAAGATATGACGAGAAGTTGAAGGAAAGAAAGCGAGACGCAGATCGACAAGACGCCCTACGCGCTTCTGAAAATCTCAAAAAGGCTAATGAAGACAAAGCAGATAAGATAACTGCCCTGGACACAATTATAAAGGAAGGAAGGTGCGCAACTGGTGAGAATAACTGTCATCCAAATGCTACTTGCCTTCGCACAGGATCAGACGGCCAGTCATTTAAATGTGAATGCAGACGTGGATGGATCGGGGATGGTGTTCTCTGCGAAAGACCCATCAAAAGTTTGGCGGTAATATCCGATAGTCCAAAGGCAGTTGGAGAAGACGTTTCATTCTCTTCATTTGCGCTCTCGGGTACAAATGTTCAATACAAGTATAGTTTTCACGGAGCATTCAGTCAATATGGCTTCGCCTCAAATACCTTTACCTCGCCCGGCGTATACGTTGTAAATGTATTCGCTCGAAATAAGGTCAGCAATGGCATTGCCAGTGAAGTAGTGGTCATTCAAGTATCGGTCACAAATATCACTCTTCAAGTGAGCGGGGATCTAAGAGCTTGCCGTTCAGTAAATTTCCTTCCATCAGCCAGTGGGACAAACGTCACGTTTTATATCGACTTTGGGGATAACACATCGCTTCACAACGCCACTGAACAAGTATCGCATTACTTCTTGGGATCCGGACAGTTCGTCATAAATGTCACAGCAAGCAATCTTGTCAGTAGCATAAGTGACACATTTGTTGTCAACATTTTAAGCACTCCGTGCGATCGCCTGTACTGCGACATCTGGGCGTTAGAGAGGAATTTTCCAGAAAAGTCTTTCACCCAAATTACATCATTGGCCTGGTCACTCTCGCAATCAGCAAAAACCGGTTACAGAGAGCTACGCCATAACAGGATTTGGAAGTACTTATCAATGTTTTATCCTGTGCCCTACTCTGTTTTACAAGAAATCGACATGGACAGAATCGTAAGAAAGATTAACGCTCGATACAGCTTTGGCGACCTCCACATTGAAATTGATTTTATTTTGGCGGGAATACTTTCATCGAAAGTAGAGAACTTAAGGCGTTTTGGTCAAAATGAAAGTTTTCTTGTTAATCCGTTTATGCACAAGCCACTGCAAACTTTCACATGGATTACGGCCGTACTTCTCAGTACAGAGGATTTTATCAGCACGTGGAATACGTCAATGGAAAGAACGTCCTTTTGCCGTAAGCGACTTCCGAAATCAACAATTAATAGTGCTATCGATGGGTACATTCTTGGTTTGCGGAATATTAATTCTTCAGAAAGCGAAAAGCTTTCGAACATTATACACGATTATTATTGCCCTTTAAAACAAAGCTCGCGATACAACTGGAGCAGGAGATACCAGGCGTTCTACGATCTTTCAAACCCCCTGAGTAACTATGAAAAATGGGATCCGTTCATGATCGTTTCCACTGTATTGAACATGACGTCCAGTTTGCAAGGTTTCCTCTCCCCAATAAAGGACTTTTGTCTACCCTACTTCATGGATGTGTTGTGGTATGAGCTCAACATAACAAGGCCTCGGAGCAAAACAATGGGAGAAGACGTTTGCAACATTCATAAAACTTGTCAAAACTGTCTTTTCAGTGCAGCCACAGGTAGATGCTTTTGGTGTGAAGGTTCACAAAGATGTCTTTCCAATATCAGGCGTTCTTTTTGTAGCCGAGACCAAGTATTTCACAAAACTCCCTGCCCTAAAACCTGCCTCCGAAATCAAAAATGCTCTCTATGTGTTTCCAGCTTAAAGTGCGGCTGGTGTGGCTCTCAGTTATATGACGACAACCCTCTTTGTACCGAGGGCACACCAACAGGTTCAAGATCTCTGGCTGTATGCAATCCAACAAGTTGGTTCCATGGAACGTGTACAACACCTTGTCCGGTAAACCAAGGTCGCCTATGCAGTGGTAGAGGTATTTGCAAAAATGGCCGGTGTATTTGCGTGCCAGGCTTTTATGGGAAATATTGTTCAAAACAAGGCTGCGTTATCAGGACGAAACAAAACGATACTCTCCGTGCCTTATCTGTGTGGTCAAACATCAAGGAAGCTGAAATTCGTCTGGCAAATATAGTTCACATTAGAACCTCACATATAGCCGTCAATTCACCTGTAACGATACCAAAACCAGAAAGCGATCCAATTTGTTTTAGCAGCACTACAAGGGCAAGGTTTAACCACATGTTTCCAAGAATTCTAAGAATTTCACATGACAGGACTGGAAAAGATAGCTTTTGTGGTCTCTTTAGATCCATATCGCCTGAAAACACTTCACCATCTTCGTGTGAAAGCATGGCAACCAAAGAACGTTGTCTCAAGTCGTCTAGTTGTAATTGGAACATCAAGGAACCATGCACTGGAGCATTGTTGGAAGGCTGCTTTAAATTGACGCATTGGCTTGATTTGCTTGTCACTGAATCACAGATTATCTATTCTCCAATATCTGGAAACGTCAAACTAGGAACTGACAGCATCGAGATCATTGGCTGGCCTCAAAGTGAGTGGGAAGGTTTTATTGTTACTCTCTCTCATTTTAGACCTCGCAACATCACTAGTGTTCAGAGTGGGCAAAGTGTTGGAACAGCAATGTCAAGCAAAGGCTCAATACTACCAAATTTTGTGAGAGTGAGTGTTGCGAAAGGCGGGAACTACAGAGACCCCTTAGCGTATCTGCTTCCATGCAGCCCTGGCTGTTCGCAAGCGGTGCACTTCTTCAATGGCAAGTGTGATCAAGCCTGTAATAGAAAAGCATGTAACTATGACAGTGGAGATTGCTTATCTCTCTATTCTAAACAATCTCACTTCGTATTAGAACCGAGAAGTATTCACGAGATCTATACGCCAACTTCGCTTAACATCTTATTCAAATTGCAAAAGATTACTGGGGAGAAATACATTCGAATCTCGCGCGAGCCACTCAGCGTGTATTCTCTCGCAAAGCTGGTGGTTCTCGAAATAATCAAGTCATCCGATCTCCGCTCTACGTTAGTTTACGGAAACTATAGGGGTGAGATTGTTAAACTTGTTGGCCTTTTATCATCTTGGAACATATCACTGGAAAAGATGACGTTTCTAACAACACAAAAGATAATTGAACTTGGAGTAGATAATGTATCTCCGCATGGTAGAAGTGGTACAGACTACGATATCGCTGAAATTGATACTGACACACTACAGAACTACAGCAACTTCCATGTTGGCCTTGAAATACTAACCAAGTCCCATTTATTAGACTTTACCCAGGTTACAAATGTTAGCAAACCTCACATCCCTTATTTTCATCTCCAAATACCTCGCGAAAGCATGGATAACAGCAGACTCAGCCGTTTCGACCCTACCCTGCAGGCCACACCTAAATGTAATTCTTTAACCTCCTGTTCCGGACATGGTATTTGTTTGGCTAATGCAAGTTGCAAGTGTGACCTGGCTTATACAGGCACAAAGTGTCAGATGAACACCTGCCCCGGCCGCTGTTCTAGTCATGGTACTTGTATCGAGGGCGTGTGTGTGTGCAGTCTCGGTTGGGATGGAGTCGACTGTTCAAAAGTCAAGTTATGCACGCCCCTTTGTCCCGAGAGTTGGATTGGTGATGGAGTTTGCGATCCCGATTGCAATATACCAAAGTGTTCGAGCGACAAAGGAGACTGCCAAGATGTGTGCATGTGCCCTAGTTCTTGGCTTGGGGACGGGTCGTGTGATCAGAAGTGCAATAAAACAGTATGCAAGTACGATGGAGGTGATTGTGTTGAAGAAGAATGCAGCGCTGGATGCCGATCAGATATGTTGGCAGACGGCTTTTGTGATCACCAGTGCAACACGGAATCTTGCGGTTTGGATAAAGGAGACTGCGGTCAAATCTCAAACGTTAACTGTGCTTGTAGCAAACAACTTCAGGGAAACGGAATGTGTGACGAAGAGTGTAACGTTGCCACCTGTTTTTACGACTATGGAGACTGCGTCCAACAGGCAACGGGAGGTAACTGCCCGCAGGCATGTTCGCCACCAATGATTGCAAACGGCTTCTGTGACTTATCGTGTACTGAATCCGCTTGTAACTTTGATGGTGGAGATTGTAAGCCTACTGGTTTGACTACAGAGTTGTGTTTTGAAGGCTGCTTTCCGAGTTTTCGAGGTGACGGGGTATGTGATTCTGCTTGCAATGTACAGGCCTGCGGATTCGATAACGGAGATTGCCCTAAGCCTGTTGTTCGAGAGTGTAGTCCAGGATGTAAACTGGATATGGTGGAGGACGGTGCCTGTCAGTCACAGTGTGAAGTGGAAGAATACTCATTTGATGGCAACGATTGCCAGTGTGCACCGGGTTGTATGAACTCAACGTTGGGAGATGGAGTTTGCAATGTGGAGTGTTTCGTCGAGTCTTGCGATTACGACAACATGGACTGTCAGTGTTCTTCTAAGAGTTGCCCGAAGAGCTTTGTTGGTAACGGACACTGTGACGTCGAATGTAACAACAGAATTTGCGGCTTTGATGGAGGAGACTGTACATGCTCAGCGGGTTGCTCCATGACATCAATAAGTGATGGAACCTGCGATTTAGTTTGTGATACGAAGCTTTGTGATTTTGATGGCTTGGATTGTGGAGGATGTGAGTCTGAATCCCATTCAAACATTTGCGACGAAAACGCCTTCTGTATTGTGGTTAACAAGTCGTTGCCCTTTGTGCAGTGTCAGTGCAAAAGTGGATTTTATGGAGATGGCTTCTCTTGCGTAAAAAGAGGAAACTGTTTCAATGGGAGTGACATTTGTTCAGGACAGGCAACCTGCCTGGAATCTAACGGAACATTTGAATGCTATTGCAACCAAGGATGGGTTGGAAATGGTATTTTCTGTGAGAACGTGGATGAATGTAAAGATGAAAGTCATAACTGCAGCATAAACTCCAGATGTATCGATTTACCAGGAGGATATCAATGTTTATGCAAGACAGGGTGGAGCGGGACAGGTCGCAATTGTACAGATGTCAACGAATGCGAGCTAAATAAGCATTCTTGTTGTGAAAACGAAGACTGTGTGAACACTGAAGGCAATTATACTTGCATTTGCAAACAAGGATGGCGAGGAATAGAGAATTCTTCGTTTCCAGAAACACTAGGAAGGTGTGCCTTTAACACAAGCTCACTGTGTATTGATATAGATGAATGTGCTGAAGATATGCACAACTGTTCCATGTACAAGGGCCAAGCTAACTCAGTTTGCATCAACACTTTTGGTGGTTTTGAATGTAACTGTACTCAGGGATGGCAAGGAGATGGAGTTTACTGTACAGATGTTAACGAATGTGTTAATGGTTCCGTTTGTGGCATGAATCAGATTTGTAGGAATGTTCCAGGAAACTATTCATGTTCTTGTAGAGATGGCTGGACATCGCGTGGCCTAAATAATGACGAGTGCCAAGACGTGGATGAATGTAGGCTCGGATTAGACGACTGCGATACTTTTGCGACTTGTACGAATACAAACGGAAGCTTTACGTGTGAATGCTTGCAAGGATTTGAAGACAAAAGTAGAAGTTGTACGGAGTACCAATGCAGAAATCACACCAACAATGAAAGTGAGGCAAATCCGAACACAACTTCACAAAGCGTTTGTGCTTGTATAGGCAAGTACTCAGACGCCGGAAGAAAGTGCGAAGACATAGATGAATGTAAGTGGGGCATTTTCGATTGTCCGCCATCCGGCCCGATATGCCAAAATGTGATTGGTGGCTATGAATGCAAATGCGATGCTGTGAGAAACTCATCTTGTGATCCTGTGAACCCATGTGAATCCGGTAACGACACTTGCAATGAAAACATGACTTGTATTGCTGTTGGTATGGAGCATTACTGTGTATGCCCAGAAGGGTATACTGAAGATCAAAACGGCACGGCGTGCATCGATGTCAACGAGTGCATTAATCCGCAGTTTTATGGATCTTGTACTGCTAATGCTGACTGTGTCAATCTTGATGGTGGATTCGAGTGCAAGTGCCGATCAGGGTTCTTTCAAAGTGGGGAAGCCTGTTTCGAAATTGACGAATGTGAAGGGAATATCAAACAGACCCTTAAAGGTCGACTGGAAGAGTGTAAAGCTGGTGTGTGCTCTTTTGTTGAAACCTGTGTTTATCGCAACGTGTCAAATAATGGAAGCAGGTTAAATCAAAGCACGTTGGTTTGTGCCTGTGAGGAAGGTGATAATCTGAAAATAGACTGCATCGAGGCTTTTGTAGACGTCATTGAAGCCGGAAAAAACTTCACAACTGTGGTTTCCATTCCCTGGTATCTTGCAGTGAACGCAAGCGTAAATGCAACCACGTATGACCAGACTAAATATGTCCATAACTGTACGGACGAAGCAACCTGCAAGAATACAGCAGGAAAGTACGAATGCATATGTATAGAGGGATTTGAAAGCAACGACGGAGGTTGGAACTGTCACGATACTGATGAATGCCTTTCAAAAGACACCTGTCACGCTAATGCCTCCTGTTTTAACACAGTTGGATCCTTTTACTGTGAATGCAAATCGGGATTTACTGGAAATGGCGTCAATAACTGCTCTGACGTTGATGAATGCTCTCTTAAAACTGCAAACTGTACCCTTACCTCATTTTGTGTAAATACAATGGGAGGTTTTAACTGTTCATGTTTGGATGGCTACCATCGAAACAGAACCTCGTTATGCGAAGATTTAGATGAGTGTTCGAGCAGGGATCTCAATCAGTGCCACCCAAGGGCGTCTTGTCGCAACACCATTGGTGGGTATAACTGTAGTTGCATGGTAGGTTACTCAGGGGACGGTTTCAAATGCTCAGACATAGATGAATGCAGCGCTGAGGGGATTACGTGCGGAGAACACGCCTATTGTTACAATACGCTTGGTTCTTATAGATGCAAATGTGACCCGGGCTGGTCAGGTGATGGACAAAGCTGCACCAACATCAATGAGTGCTCCCTTAGTCTCCACACTTGTATCGAGAATTCATACTGTACTGATAACCAGGGAAGTTATACGTGTTCCTGCCACAAAGGATGGAAACGCCAATGGTTTGAGCCGTACGGTAGATGTTCCAGGTGTGACCCAGCCACGTTCTGTTCTGGCCATGGTCAATGTTTGCGGAATGGCACTTGTGATTGCCTTAGCCACTACAGCGGTCACAACTGCTCAGTATGTAGACCAGAGGTGCGCTGCTCGGGCCATGGAACCTGTGACTTAAATGGGAACTGTTACTGCGATTATGGCTGGACAAGACAGCCACTGGACTGCAGTGTTTGTTTACCAGATGAGTTGTGCAGTAGTCATGGTACATGCAATTATGATTTGATGACTTATGAAAACCAGTCTTGCTTTTGTAATGACGAATACTTTGGAAATAACTGCAGCAGAGGTAAGAAGGTTACATTCTTTTTACTTTCGCTGTGAATTCGATTTTATTTAACCCAAGTGGTCAAAATTTGGCTTTCCTTAAAAATTATCCGAAAAACCGTTTGTGTGTCAACTGTTGGTCACGCGTCTTGACGTCTCAAAGGCAACCATGTTTTCAAAGGCAATTTTATCCAAATTGAGTCTTTTTCTACCTTAATTTTCTGTTTCATATCGAATTTGGTTGTTTTGACATTTTTTGTATTCCTATTTTTTCCTCCTATATTTGAAATCAATTTAGTGGCTAGAGATGATGGACGTTTTGAAATGCCTGACGTTATTTTGTTCTTTTTGACGCCACGATTGGCACGTGATTCTCTCAAAAGTAAACAGTTTCTGATGCCAATACTTAGTAAATATGTTTAAAGGCCCTAGACTAACGAAAGAAAAAAAGGGTAGGCAAAAAGCCTTTAATGTAACTACTAATGATTTTAATGAATAAATTACAGCTTGCCCCATTACGAAAGGTGAAATCTGTGGACCTCATGGCTATTGCAACCGTAGTCCACGTGCAGTCCAACCCTGCGTTTGCTTCTCGGGATATCAATGGAACGACACTGCTCTCTCCTGCGTGGATTCCGACGAGTGCCTCCTCAACTTGCACGATTGCTTGCCACCAGCCAAATGCGTCAACACGCCAGGGTCGTATAAATGTGAGTGTCCTTCCCTCGTGGGGTGGTCCTTTGATGGCAAAAGCTGCAAAGATACTAACGAATGCCAATACCCAAATGTGTGTGACCAACAAGCTTCGTGCGTCAATTACCCAGGTGGATTCAACTGCAGTTGTAATTTGGGCTGGCGAGGACAAGGGTCTCATCCTGTATGTTTCGACATCGATGAATGTGCGGAAGAGATTGACAAGTAATATTTACTTTTGTGTAATGTTAACTGTTCTCTGAGCTGTTGAACTGCCTGTGAGTTTTGTTTCCTAAAAGCATTTTTTTTTAATATGGGAACGTTGACGTTGACGTTAGCCCAAATTGTAAGACAATACTTAAAACAAAGTTCAGGTTGAGATTCAGTATATTATGACAACCTTTGAAGTGAACAGCATGAGCTCTGGTAAATTGCAAAACTTAATTGCGTCTTTGCAGTGTAATACTCAAATGCTTCCAGGGACACTGGAACATAATTCATGAAATTTTTGTGGCAGTTATTAAAATAATTTTACCAGGCATGCCACATTCAAAATTGTGCAACGTTTTAAAAACGGAAGGACTAATGGGTTCCCTTTGTAAGCATTTCAGAAAAGGAAAATAGAGGCATGAATTTAGTTTCTGTTTGTATTTAAACTTTGGTTATGCATTTACAGGTTCCACAAAATGCAAAACACAGTTTTTCTTTTCAGATGTTCTATTCCATCGCAATGTATTAATACCCCTGGAAGCTATTACTGTATGTGCCATCCAGGCTGGGAGAAAGTCTCAGAATTCCAGTGTGTTGACATTGACGAATGTAGACGGGGAATTCATGGCTGTGATCCACACTCCTCTTGCGTGAACTCGCCCGGAAGTTGGAAGTGTATATGCAACAAAGGGTGGTACCCAGACCCTAAGGATGCCCGTTTACCCAAGTGCAAAGACATCAATGAATGCGTAGAAGTTCCAAATTCTTGCCCGGTGCAATCGAAATGTGTTAACACTGAAGGTTCGTACCGTTGCAGCTGTTTGTTAGGCTGGAGAAACCGAGGCCTCTATACTTGCATCGATATCGACGAATGTAACGTGTGGTACTACCAATGCCCGTCAAACTCACGCTGCAAGAATACTCCGGGTTCCTACGAATGCCACTGTAATACTGGCTTTAGACCACGAGTGACCACTTCAAGGTGCCATGACGTTAATGAGTGCGCAACAGGACATTACTCGTGCTCTTCAAATGCTTATTGCGTCAACAACTTTGGCTCTTATACTTGCCAGTGCAACCGCTGCTACTACAAGTCTGGCAACCAGTGTAAACGTAAGAAGCTTTATTTCAGCATTATTTCTTTCTATATACTCGTAGTGTATCGTAAAATCTGCCATATAATGTCAGTGCGGGCAATGCGTTTTATAATTGTCTTTGCCAGCGCTGCCATCACATTCCTAGCAACCAATATACACATAAGCAGCTGTTTGCAACTCTGCGGCTCCACCCAGAAGCCTTATCGAATTTGATAATCGTAATTAATGTCATGTAAGCTTTGTCACATACTCTCAGGAGACTGCAATTTACTTATTTATTTATTTATTTATTATCTCGACTTTATAATAGAAATGTTTGCCATGTCATATATGGTGTTATACGTGGCAGCTGTTGCACTCCTGGCCCGGGTCGTTCGAATGGTGGATAACGGTATCCACCGGATAAATCTCTATCCAGCGGATAGCGTGGTTTGCTTTGTTAACACCTATCCACTGGATAGCGATTTATCTGGTGGATAGCGTTATGCAGTCTTCGAACAACTGAGGCCTACTATATTTAGAAACTACTCGGTTCCATGCAGGATTTTTTCAGCCTGAATTATTCTGTTATTCCGATTCTGTTAGTCTGTTATTCCGATTAGAGCAGTTTTAAATTAATCGTGCCAAGTAAAGATTGCACAGACAATTCTTTGAGCCTATATAATCAAAACTCAAGGCAAATACACATAGCCGACGTGTGCCCTGTTTTTCCTTGTTTTTTTTTGTTGTTGTTGTTTTCATTGTTGTCGTTTTGGTTTGCTGTTCTTAAGCCAATCACTTAACCCTCGGACGTACAAGCTAACTCATACCCCCACCGTGGTACAAGGGGTGGATGGAACCCCCCTCTTGGTTTTCGTTCTGTTAAGGCGGAGCGAAATAAACTTACATTAATTAGATAGCCCTGAGCTTGGTCTACTAAGTCATTAGATTATGAGCTCGAGATTTCAATCGAGTGATAGTTGACTATCACGCATAGAAATCGAGAGCGAATAATTTAAATGTTTTAGTATAAATTTACGAGTTTACGAATTTACGATTTACGTTATCTAAATCCTCTTCACAGACACTTCGCAAATGCCAAGAAGCGGCCGTCATTTTGCTAAGAAGGGCACACTGCCACGCTACTCACTATCTATCACAGAGTAGATAGTAAGTAGCGAAGCCAATCAGAGAACGGCATTCGTGATAGAACGCTAATAGATTTATATAAAAAGATGATATTTTTATTTTTTCTTTTGGTAATGACTTCATATGCCGTCAAATAACGTCAATTGACCCGCCATCTTTGATTTCACAATTTTTTCAAAAAGTCAACAAATAATGATTAACACGAAATCAAGCCAGAATGCTGATGAAATGTACGAGTTCATGAATTTCCGGAATTTGATGAAGAAAACTGGAAATAAACTACAGAATCATCTCAAAAAAAGTTGAAATTTGGAATTTGATGGTTGCCGTGGCAACATCAAAAATGATGGACACACAATTGACATATCGAAATTTCCGCAGAGAATGATGGAACAGCTAGTGAAAGTTTCAGCCCCTTAGAGTAAATCTTTTTTCAAAACTTTGAAAAAAAACCTTGTGGGGGATGGGAGGTGGCATCCACCCCATCCCCCACCCCTGTACGTCCGGGGGTTAACGTAGCAATGCAAACCCAAGCATTGAATTACTTTCGGTACTCAAGAGAAAACCCCCTCTATCTTGTTTTTTTTTTTTTTTATTTCCTGCCGCAAAATGCCGTCGAGAGAGTCAGTACTACTACGTTTATGTCGTTACATACTATACTCAATATTACTCCACAAGCTGTGGTTTTCTTGGACTGAAAAGATGTAGAAAATCCAGGTGGGTAAATATTATTGACTTCATCTTAAACTTAAGGCAACATTCTGGTCTACTATACTAGCCCAATTTAATTGTCGCCCAGATCATACCAGGATTGGCAACTACCTGGTTTCCTGAGAAAAAAAATCCGCAAGTTATATTGAGAAAATGTAATGGCAAGCTCAACGTCAAAATTAAAATAATTTGATTCATGCTTGGATCGGATTCCGTGTTTTCATGTTGAAATAAGCAATTAATAAGCTTGTGCTTATACCTTCGCCCAGCAACGTCCAGCTGAAAGCTAGGGATTACTTTCCAGGGTCTTTTGTGCAATTTCTTTGAACTAATCACCGAAAAGTAAGATGTCGATTTAGCCTCATCTAAAGGCGGAGTTCCTGATTACAGAGCTATTGATTGCAATAAGTTAAACAATATTCCTGACTGCAATATTCCTGATTGCAATAAATTAACTATAAGCGCTTGCGCTCCTTCGGTGCGCAGGAGTTCCGCTACTAAATCCAAACTTCAGTTCCCAAACTCGGTTGTTTTTCTTTGGACCCCCTTTAACAATTCGGTTAATCGCTGTTAATTTCTATGAGGTGATAGTTAATGAGGCGGAAGACCAAGTCAACTTTCACGTCATGGAAGTCGACCAAATATAATCTAATTGTTTAAGTACAATTCGCACTAAATTTCCCTCAAATAACGATTTCCAAACATTTCTCGACGTAGTATTCAGCACAATCGCGCGGAATGAATTGTTATTAAGGTCAAGCGAGCAGAATTCTACTAATTTGCAGAATCTATAAGTTCACTAGTGTAAATGGTGCAATTTGATTGGCTGAGGTACATGCATACAATCAGCCATTTGCGAAGTTGTATCAGGGCCATAACAACTAAGGCCCTGTCCACATGTATCCGGATATTTTTGGATCCGGAACTTTTTCTTTCCGGATATGGCTTCCGAACACACGCATCCGGCGAATTCGGCAGCGAATCCGGATATTTTTGAATCGGCTCCCCAGCGTGGAAGAAAAACAAATCCGCAACGAATCCGATAACGTGTGGACGGTGAATCCGGATATTTTCGATTCCGATGACGTAGCAAAATCCTGTCCAGTCTCTTACCGAACAATAAACCAATATCGCGGCACAACGTGGAGGCCTAGTTTCTCTAGGGTGAATCCGCATACCATCGCATGCGCGTGGACAGGCGAATTCGATTTGAATACGCTACGTGTGGACGGGGAAACTTTTGAATCGGGAAAGAAAAAGTCGCGGATTCAAAAATATCCGGATACGTGTAGAGAGGGCCTAAAAGTTCCCAGGGAGAGTGAAAACGCTCATCGAATCCGGCTTCAGTAAGAGTGTACAACGCACACCGGATGCGTAAAAACTGTTTCTAGGATAGGGTAGAACTTCAAATCCGCATATTGTATGTTCCCTTTCTACTAATGGAAGGATACAGCTTATTTTCTTGTTTTATTTTTTGACCGTAGGAGAAAGCAAACGAACAAAAAGGTCCGAAGAGAACGTAAGGTTTGGGTCCCAAACTATGACGGGGCAAAGTGCCCCTGCTCATAAATGGTCGTTGAGCAAAAAGAAATCGTGGATCCTCGTGTAATATCGAGCTACAATCTAAAATCAATGATGTAATACTATTAAGCTGGTAACATAGTTAAGTGTTTTTGAGTTTCATAGATTTTTGTACTTTATCATCTCTGCTGATTAAAATGTTTGATTTCTTTTTCCAATATCCTCCCTTTATATCGAGGCTATAAGGAGATTTCGTAAAATATGTTTCAAAATCGTCACAAATAAGTTGTAGGTAGGTAGATAATCAGCCTTATATAATCATGGTACAATTCATCAGCTTTAAGCAAACAATTCATAAATAACTAATCCATACCTAATATAATGTAAAATGTTTAAATAAAAAGCTGCTTTCCACGAATCCTTATTGTGCTTCTTTGAGTAGACTTCAATTGCCCAACTGATTCTGCTTCCCCTATGTCACAAGGAAGATTGTTCCAAAGAATGGCGCCTCTATAGCTAAAGCTATTTTTTTCATAGTTTCTGCGAGGTAATTGGAACATTGAATTTATCCTCTCCGCAAAAAAAATGTCAGCTTATGGAGTATCATGGATGAAGAGCACATTGATGAACAAGAGTTTATATACGCTTACTGGAGATACTGAATATTTGCAAAGCACTCCGCTTAAGAGAACTGCTAGACTGAGTGCGTCCACGGGAACAGCTGCTTACAACGGTGAGTCGTATAATACCTTATTATGATAGGAACTCTCAATACTTTATGGTGAAAAATTATTTCAGAGTATAAGTTATAGCGCGCTTGTTCGCTCGGAGAGAAAAACTCATTGGGCTATTTTATTTCTCGTCCTTGCAAGCTTTCATGAGACGAACGACGCGAACCAGGTTGAGTTATGTAAGCGCGATAGAATTCTTGTTTGTTGGTGTAATAATATACGTTCATTCACACAAACACGCAAAACGTAAGTTCTTTTTAGATAAGAAGCCGAAGGCTTCCGCTTTAAAAATCCTTAACCAGAGAACTTTTGTTACGGCATGATTATTTGTAATCCAGGTCACTCTTCAGTTTGTGATCAATTTTTTTGAAGTTGAAGTTTGCCTTCATCAACGTTTGAAAACTACCGCACTTTTTTTTCCCATTCAAATCGGCATCGTTTCAGGATGCTTCAGAGGCGGGTAACGCGATACCGTTTCATCATCACTTCAATAAAAAGACAATCGGTCATCCACTGAAACCTAGAGGCAGTCAGAGAAGTGTGTAAAGGAATGAAAAATGTTAGTCTTTCTCGTAACGTGAGTTTGGCTTAGCTGCCATGTTGCTGTTAAACACACCTTCAGCCGGAGGTTTCCCAATGGGTAATTGGCTTGGGCACAGAGGGGAATGGTTATGAAGCTCGGCGAACATCAAATGAGCAAACAAAGATGCCAAGATTTACCAAAAAAGATAACAAAAACATACAACAAAGAACTTTGTCGAGTTCCATAATCATTCCCCTCTATTAACTATGGCTTGGGTGGGTATCAGCTTGGGTTTCCGGTCAGGACATATTTTCTGGTTACACTGCAAATAGTCCAAATAGTTCCCCGAAGTCAACTTTTGACCTGGCAGTGTTTATCGGCAAATTTATTCATCATGGATATCGCGAACCGCGAAACTTATTGTTTGCTTGCAATCGGTCTTTCTGGTGCGGTTGATTTCGTTTTAAGAAGAATGCGTAGAAGGCGTCTGCGATTACGATTAAAATAGTGGGGATATGGAGCGTATACTGCCGGTGCTGGATTCTGATAACTCTCTTGCTCCCGATTTCGCTAGAATAAATACAGCCGTTGTATGACGCCACATCTTAATTTGCATCTTTTGGTCTAAAGTTGCTGTGAAAAGAGAACGAATTACAAAACTTTGCACCACTGAAAATAATCAAGTAATCACAGTTAATCACGAAAGTTGGCCATACCTCACATCAATAAAGTTCTTATCTTATCTTATCTGGTGGCCGCTGGGTTTAT
>Ga0126339_10001838_pt1 | contig 14840 bp, 7 predicted proteins | sample OrbTmetagenome_2_FD_92532 | JGI IMG/M metagenome (GOLD analysis project Ga0126339, IMG submission 92532) | Coral microbial communities from Petempiche,Puerto Morelos, Mexico - Orbicella T R C metagenome | ecosystem: Host-associated > Invertebrates > Cnidaria > Coral | place: Petempiche,Puerto... | reverse complement strand
TCTTGCCAATCTGAAATTCTTATTTTTATGAGATTGAAGATGATTTTTGTGAGATGCATGTACATAATTTTACTCAATGGGAAACACTGTGGTTAAATATGCTGAAATCAGTGGGTAGGTAAGTCTATTCTGTTCCAATGCTCTCCTCTTTTCATTTGGTGTCAAACAAAATCGAAATGATTTCTGAGGTTCATTTATGTGCATGTGCAAACGTAGCCTTTAACACATACCTGAATTTTAGGGAACCATCAACTTACAATGCAACAGAGGAAAACCCACTCCAGTTTGTGGCTTTCTTTAATTTACAATTTAAGCATTGTACCTGTGGTTCATTATGGAAATTACTTACCTTATGCTTCCCTACTGAATGAGTTTATTGTTTTTAACCTACAGTAGGTGTTTTTTAGTTCTCACTTATTAATAAAGTTGTTTACATGTATGTTTTTTGTTTTTAGAGACTAAGAAATATCAAAGAAGCTAGCAAGAATGATTTAGTGAGGTAATTGTAGTCCAATATGAAAACCGAAATTCTCGCTATAGATCTCCATACATGTCTGTTATGTCAGTGCTGAGAATTTTGTAATATATCCAGACTATTGACCCCCTCGATGACAATGTTATTTGATTTTGTATTGTGCCAGTGATACATGGTGATTACTTGAGAGGATAAATTGGTTAACATGATTTGTTAATTTGCGCATTCTGGGAGGTAAATTATGCATTACATGCTAAGAAGGTGGGTTTACCACTAAAACTAAAAGGGTTTAAATTATAAGACTGGGCCTTAATGAAGCTTCACAGGAGAATATTTGTATGTCGTAAAACATATTATTAAAAGGGCTACCTTATGCTACTTTAGGTGATATTCAGCGGTGGATATACGTAGGTTTTAAGCCACCATACAACATAGAAAAACACAGCCAAGAATATTGAAAACCACAAGAGAAAATGTTGATGGCCATTCTGCGAAATCTCCATCGAGACTATAACATACTAACTTGCGATTACTTGATTTTTGTATTGCCAACACAAGCCACGTTTTGTTGATTTAAATCTGCATGAAAACTTGATGAATGTGGTAAAGTGATGACATTAGGGTATTAAATTGCTTCTAAATACAGAATACAATAAATATGGTATAGCTCGCTTGTACCTTAATCCATTTTTACAATTGTCTCTTTTTATAATCGTTTGTTAATAAGTTTACTGAATTGTGGCGTGCTTTCTTAACTGATATAATTTTATTTGTAGTTATGTACCATTTAGTATTGTAGAAAGTTCTTTCAAAGTTTTAAAGCTCTATTAGCCTCTTTGAACACGAGGAAAACATTTGGTCGTGGGAAACGTTTAGTTTGTTCCATCCTTAATGCTTACCAGTGTGATTCCTTGTAGAGCCATTTTTGGATTTTGTGAATAAATGCAAACAATATAAATATACGATTTAATTAAACATGTTATTGTTGTCTGAAATAGTCAATATGTAAACTTTATGCAGTGTTTCTATTTAGTGTATATCGAAATATCTTTGCTGTTGCCCAGGAAAATAAATTTGTTTCAAGCTTTCCATAATCCATAAGCCACAAACTCCAGTTTCAAGCACAAAACTAATGAACGAAAATAATCGCATAAGCCGTTGTTGCCCGTAAACACAGCAAAACAATGTTAGAATGGACAAACAACCACATTGGTTGCCCGGGCAGGTGTATCCTAGAGATATCCAACGGGCAGGTAGATAAGTCAATATAACATATGGTAATTTTTCGGAACGGTGTTTAAATCTATGTTGGTGTAAGGAAGGTGTTTGGAAGAGATCTCTGAAAACGATCAGAAAATTGAGTATGGCGTCGACATCCCCTTTGGAAAGTGACGGCGAGGGAACCGAAGACGAAGAAATTGTGAAAATCCTACGCTGGGCCGCCTTAATGTAATTTGCTTCTTGGATATTTTATTTGCTTTAAAGTGATTTACATTTTAGGAATTAATTTTACCGTTCAGGACAGTTACGAGTATTCTGCTTCTGGTTACTTCTCTAAAGAATGGCTGTAGCGATTTGCAGCATTTAAGAAGAATGTTTTAGAAGAGTCAAAGAGTCGAATTTTATCACCTGTAATGTTTTGTTTCATCATTTTCGTGTGGCGTTTTCTCCGAGACGGCGTTTGACTGTATCATTGTGTTGTTTGTAATCTTATCATTCAAAGTATCAAAACGAAACCTGTTAGGGTTGTTTATGGCATAAGCCAGGGTAACTTCGTACTGTGAAACTTAGCTATTGCGTGTCTCGTTTGTGGTCTGCGAGCGGTAGAGATTATCCACTCTTATGTATGTCGCAATTTATTGATCCTTGTTATAAAACAATATTTTGATTTTTAATCGATTTGAGTTATTCTACGATTATTAGAGGTTCGGATCACTGTAAGAGTTTAGTTAGGTCTTAGATGGCATGTAAATCAATGTAAAAGTTTTGTTAGCTATTACTGAAAACCTTTCATCGAGCTGAAAACCTGTCGGCTGTATGTATGGTTTTTGTGCATTAGTAAAAAGCCTAAAGACCTCCCATAGAGTTCATCAAAGGACTAAGAATTACATGTACTCAGGGGGTTTTCATGTTGCACGCCTTTCCATCTAGTGTATGCTTTGAAAAATTGATCCTTTTAATAGCTTATCGTTACAGCATTTCCATATGGCTTTTCTAACAACTGTCTACGTTAGACAAACCTGACTTAAGTGATGAAATATAGCGTTACAGCGTGTTGCTTGCCTTGTGAATGCGAAAATAAAGTGCCAAAAGATGAAATTTAATTCAAGTGTAATTACAGTTTACTTGAACAGAACCTGGACTTCGGTAAAATAAATCAGTTAGTGCATGGTGTATTTCCAATGTGATGATGTTTGGAAACATTGGAGTTGTGTTTTGGTTGTTCGAGAAAAAGGAAACGCTAATTCTACGTTTTCTTGTTAACGTTTTGAGTTCATGCTCCATTGTCAGTTATGGTCTATATATTTAGTTATTTTTTTTCTTAATTCCTTTTTCAGAGAAGGAAACAGCTCGGAAGATGTGGAGGACCTTGATTTAAATTCAGCTGAAAGAGAAGGTGAATATTCAAGACGGTTTTCTTTGGGTAAGTGACACCTTTTCCTTTGACTGTTTAGGATAAATCAGCCACAGAACGTTACTAAATTTCTATAGAAAATACTGAGCTCTTAATTTCTTTTCTGAATGTGTTTTGAGGGCAATAGAAACCCCGTTTTTAGCTTTTCAGAGAAGAATTTTTTTTAATGATAATTCATTCCTTAAAGATGCTTAATGTTTTCCGAGTGATTTCTTTCTGTTCCAATAATGGCTGTGATTAGTAGTTTGGGAATGCGCATATTAAGTGTCATGTTTATATTTGGCTGCAGGTCCTCTTCCAGATAGTGATGCGGAGGATAAACAGGTGAAACATATTTTAAAATACAATCCATATCATTAAGCTTTCTCCCCTCGATTTTTTCTTCAACGTTGCAGTACAACTTCGCTCCTAAGGTGACGCTAACTTTTGTTCAGTAGAATCTAAGTGACCCAGACAAAACTGATAATTTTGATATATGCAGATTAAAGTCGGTTTTAGAACAATAACTTCACACTCAGCGTGGTATGATACCATTATTTCCATTTTTTGTGAATTTATTACGCGAGGTGGCGTCCATTTTTCTGAATTTCTAATTGAAAAAATGAAACTTTCTGTCTGGAGAAACTTGTGCCTAAAGTGCACTTATATTCTTGTCTGTTGTTATCCCACGAATATTGTTGTCAGAGGCTATACTTCTTATATGACGATATTGGTTTCTTGACGGGATTTAAAAACGAAGTTACCTGGCGTAACATGTGGCATTAAATACATCAAAACAGTGAATTATTAGCCAATCAGCTGCCGTTTCCAAGCGCATTCTTTGGGATGCCGTTTGTAAGAAATAGCGGTGGAGTTAAATTACGTAAACAATATTCATTCAAAATTTTATCGCTCTAATGCGAGCGACGATGTTCTTAAAGCCAGTCCAATACGACCGTCAGGTTGAGCATATTAAGTTGTTGCGTTTGGCGTCAAAAATATACGGTCCAACATTACGGCTAGCAAATATTTGGAAATGCTTACTCGTGACAAATTTCCTCTAAGGTTTTCTTCGCAACGTGCTACGTTGTCTTGTCTAATTTGGTCGTGAAGTGCTTAGCGTTTTTGTAATCTGAACGTTGGAGGTTGCGTGTGATAGCAATGGATTGTGTTGGAAACGACGGCTCCGTAGAAGAGTTTTATTTGGTACTCTTGGATGGAAGATTGGAATATGCGGTGAGAATTTCTTGCTGAGAAGCCTTTCGCTTCTCGTGTATACATGCAGCGGTTAAAGAATTTAAATGTACGCTTTAGGTGTTGCTAAAATAACCCAACATGACGTCCTCATTGGATTGGAGGATTTCTTTTCTTGGCAGAAAGGCCAAAGTAGCTATAGGGTTAAATAACTTAATTAAGAACTCCTCACTTTCTTTTTTGTTTTTAACGGCGTGATGTTCTCTTTTTTATTTTTCACCAGGAGCTTAGCGACCAGCACGAACCTCTAGACCTACAAGAGTCTGGGTACTTCGCGTCCGAATCTATGAGTGTCGTTCATGACCCCGCTTCTGAGCCCCTGTCGAGTCAGTACTTCGCCAACAGTCAAGGGCCACACGATAGGTCACGAGCGGGCTCCTTGCCGCACACGAGGTAAAATAATTTTCACACTCTTTTTCGATAGCTTGCTTTCTCGCGAGAAAAAGTTTCGATCATATCGAGTGTGACACCTTTACTCTTTTTACCATGAATACTTGTTTTGTTTGAAAGACCAACAAGAATTGTAAGAATTATTACATCGTCCAGGCAAGTGGTAAGAACTTGGACTCTTGTGGTGTTTTGTACATACGTGATATCGAGTTAAATTTGGGTTGAAAAAAGTAAGTTTGTCCTGAGGGTAAAAAAATACCAGGATGGCTAAGATTGATATAGATTGACTATAAAATGTTTAAGCAAGCAACCGGAACGATGATCCTGCTGGAATACGTTGGATCAATAGTGATCTAATCGGCTTCACATATAAAATGAAGAATACAAAAGCAAAAACCGACACAACGTAGGATGATTTTTTGAAGGTGTACTATATTACGGCTGAATCCAACGACTGTGTTGGATGCATCGTTTGTGGTGTTGAAATGGTTGTCGCATCTCGTGTTTGTCTAATTGAGCTATTCTTTACTGACCCCAACAACCCATAACCAAACAGGTCTCGGACAATAACACTCTTTTATCCTTTTCAGTTCACAGCGGTCGAGAACCAACAGTTACCGCAGCCGTGCCAACACAGAAGACATGGATTCACCCCTAGAAGACGACGGCGACGATTTGCCTTCTTCTAGCTTAGCTTCTCCTCAGACCTCCCCTGGCAGTTCGAAGTCACCTCGAGCCTCTTCTAGTCCTATGCGTAACAGCGTGAGTGGAATTCCTCCTCCACCACGACGCCAGGACAGTCGCCTGAGTGAATCTAGTAGCAGACGATCACGTGCCAATTCAAAAGCGTCACGCCTGCCACGGTCCAGCGTTGTTTCCGATCACGACAGCTCACGTGACCCCGTGATCGCGGCTGAGCCAGATGAACCGTTTGAATCACGTGATCGCACCGCCAGTACCCACAGTTCTCCACGTGAACAGCACGTGCCACAAGAACCGCGAAACAGGAGAAACAGTGCGCGAGAACCGCCACGGACTTCAAACGGATTACACGATGAAAGTGTGCGCAAACCCTCCCGAGTTACTCATGGTCGCCCTCTCAGAGCAAGCGTTTCGGGTGACAGCCGTGTTTCAACACCTCTCTTCCTTCCCAACACTGACGGACCAGCCCGACCGAAAGACCTCCAACGTAGAGGCAAGCATCGTAACGGAGTTGCGGATTCTGAGAGGGGCTTTGATAGCGGATTTTTTGGCTCGGAGGGAAGTCGGATATCCCGAGGACACGAGTCGCCCGATATTCCGCCGCCATTTTATCCCGAAAATAAACTGCGAAGCGCGCCTTTACAAGAACAGTCCGCTACAGAGACTGAAGATGAGAGACTCCAACCGACAACACCGAAAGTTGTACCAAAGTTAATTCCGAGAAATAGAGATCTGAGACGACGAAGGTCTTCCCTTCAGTCGCTCTCTGAAAGCGACGAAGACCGTTATCTCGAAACCACTCATTCTAAACCTTCGACGAGAACGCCTTCTTCTCAGAGAGAACGAAGGAGTCATCGGCACACTCCGACACATCCTGCCCCCCGATCGGATAACGAGGGGGTCCGAAGACTTGACGACACTTTACGAAAGCATGCATCTACCCCGAGCTTATACGATGGCGGTACAGGAGAAAGATCGGTGCAAAGCACAGTGACGGGCCGAGCTTCAAGGACACCATCACGCCATGATAAGGCAACTGCTCCTGTAAGGAACACAGGTAAGAATTTTCGTCTTAATTGTTTCAGTAAAAATTAAGGATGAAAACAGACATTAGTAGATGTACGTTCAATTTGCAGTTTTAACCGTAAATGTTATCAAGGTCATTCTCCGATGGTGAATAACAATACACATGTACATGTGCGGACTGAAAGTTTTATCGGAAAAGTTACTCCTTTTATGACGGAAGGGATAATAAGTAGTTCTCGTGATTGTTAACGATCACTTTAAATTTGATTACTTTAATTTCTGTAATGAAGTAATGGTGACATCCGTGCAAGAGAAATCTAAATAAAAACACAAGCTGAAGCATTCATACAGTTACGTTTTAAAAATATGTTTTTTCTCTACTAAATTCTCATAAAAACGAATATTCTCGATTTGCTTACTACTTTTTGTGTGCTGCATTTAATTGATGTTTTTCGAAAGACACTAGATACCCCGCTGTTTCGTGACGACAGTGCAATACTGTCCGTTATTCTGTTATTCTATTTCGAGTGTTTCCTAGTGTGTTGATTTTAGTGCATTTGTACACACATTCATTAAAATGTAATTTTCAAAGCCGACAGGTGTAACACGGTGATATTCTGTTCCCTGATTGTCCCGACACAGACTCTTTTGTGTTTTTGTCTCCTCTAAACTACAATGAAAAAACCGCGCTTGGTGTTTCAATCAACAAACTGTCGTTTTACTAACGTGGCGTTAACGTCGAATCATTTCTAATGCTGTGCAGGAGTTTTATCAAATATTACGGTATCGTGTTTTTCATTTTTCCTATTTTAAAATTAGTTTCTCCCGTTTCTTGATAACTGACTGACCGTTGCTCAATTTATGTAGGATCTTCACCGTATTTGGAGACCGGTCGAGGAAAACACTGGTTTTTGTTTTTAGGTATATTAGCAATATTGTTTATCTGCAATCCAATCAGAATTGATACTGTGTAGTTGCCGCCCGCATGCTTAGCGCAATAATATTTGAAATAATTCTCAACCGTTATCACCACGCGGGAATGGTATTTTCTGGTACAAATGGGAAGATATGTTCTTTATACGAGAAGGTCTTTTTGCAGGTAAATGCTGCACTGTGGGTGTAAGAAAACGGTTAAGAGTGTATTCGGCGCAGAGGATTTGAAAATGTTTGAATATTAATAATATATAAGCGTGCAGTGATATGACAACTAGCAGCAAGCTTATTAGTGGACATTTTACAAACTTTGTCGCTGTAAAATGTACTTTCCTGTCGAATCCTAAATGGATCAGGATGGATTAGACCAAGGTATCTTCTTGTGATCAGTTTTCTTCTTGTAGATTAGTTCTGAATCTATGGCAGCAGATGACTACATCAAAAATGTTACTCATGCATGTAGAGCGCTGTTTTCATCGCGAATTTCAACGGTTTTTGGTCCTGACATGGGTCTCACAACCCTGGTGTTCCAAAAGTGTTGTTTCTGGAAGAATGTTATGGTCTTCTCCATGAAATTCAGGGAACAGAACGGAAAGATTCATCCTTGTTTTCGATTTACGCTTAACTGCTGCACTGTATTGGATCGTCGATGTCACTGATATTGATCATAATAGTCTCAAGTACCCGCACTTCTGTAGCTCTCATTTACCTCCACCAAGTTTAACAGTAGGCAAATATTCTATTGGAGTGTTACTGTGCTATAGTAGCTATCGATGATGTCCAACACATCAAAATAACTAAAGTTTCTTAGGTACTCTGCGGCATCGCCATTCGTAAGGCCTCCCTCGAATGAGTTTCGCAACTTCTTCGAAGGGCGATTGTACAGAGCATGCAACATAATTTAATAACAATCTGGTTTTTGTGATTGATTTTTATAATTGAGGACATGTTTCTCTTAGTTACTCATTTCGTCGGTGTAACATGCAGCTTGTCGATGTAATTGCTAATTCTTGAAATCGAAGCGCAGTGACGCCATTTTCTTTAATTTCCAAGGGAAATGAAAAACAGCGGGTCAACAGTTTTCTTATGGTAGTTTTTACAACACTTGTTTGCCATCTTTTTCATAGGCCCGCGGATAGATCAGTCCCGACCAATGGATAAGCAGAGCGTACGCAGTTACCCGGGTGACCGTGAATCCGTGCGGTCAGGAAGGCGGTCAAGGAGAGGTGACGACAGCAGTAGTGGATACAGTGACAATGAGAGGAGATACCGCAGGTCAGTGTCACGATCAACTTCTGATTGAGAATTAGGCGGTGCATCAGGACACTTTACTGTGGCTAAAAAATAAAAATAACTTTTTCCAAACATTCTAGAGAAAACGGGTGGTTACGTCTGTTGGTATATTTTATTTAGCATAGTGCTATGTTAGTCTTGATTGCGCTCTAAGAATTTTTCCGTACATTTTTCACAGGGATCCAGTTGACAAGCTAAGAGGTGAACTGCAGAGCTTACGTGCCCAGCTGCAGCAAGACACGAATGCTCGTGGATTGCAGGCTCAGATGTACGACGACCTTCGACGAAGGCACGACGATCTCGAACGAGAAATGGCACGACGAGGTGCCGAGCAACAGATGGCGAGCATGTACGACAACCTACAGAAAAAATACGATGCTCTGGCGAACGAAATGTCACGGAGCAGAGAAAGTCCGACCAATCCTTCACCTTACGATGATCTTAGGAGACGTATAGAAGAACTGGCAAGGGATGTAGGCGAGCTGAAGCGAAGAGAATACGACCGACCAGCCCTGGCACCTTCGCCAACACCTTCCACACCAGCCCCAGCATCCGCACAAGTGCCCGAGGTGCACACAATGCAGTTTTTGTGTCCATTTTGTGGAGGTTCGGGGAGTCATAGTCACGGGAATTATTTCTATCCGGGTTATTCTGGCCCACCCCAAGGAACCCCGGCGGCAACCTCAGGGACATCTTCCTCGCGGCCGCGTCGTCACACCGAGACGCAAACACCGTACACTCCGGGACTAACAAACACTTTTGTTCATCATCCTACAACCCCTGCAGCGGCGTCTACACCCTACTCACCCTACTACCACAAGTAAGTGACAGGTGAAATTTATAAACTTATATTATGACGAGAAAAAACCACTCGATAAAAGAACCCCTTTGCCCTTGAAAACTGCTTTATATCATTATTTTCTCTCGTGTTTTGTTTTAGTGTGGTTTCATCGCCTGTTCATCATCATACTAACACATATCCCGGGGCGACAACGGGGACACCCGTGATAACCACCGGAGTGGTACCCGGGGTGCCCGTGGTACCACCCAGAGTTGTAACCGAGTCACCAACAGTACATCACATCCATCATCTCCCCCGGGGGAAGTCCAGGAGTCGGCGAGAGCACCAAGTGTCTGACAGTGAAGATTCCGAAAGTGACGAGGAATACCCTGCACAAAGAAGGTACAACTTTACAATCCTTGAATTGTGTCATGTTTCTGTTATTACTGCTTTACCAGTTTTTGGCGTCCAGAAAAAAGCGAAGAAGTTAGTCCAAAAGTTCATTTGTAATTTTAAAATATTATTCTCCTTACGAACTACCTAACAGTATCTTTTACTTTAGGTCTTAGTGTTTGGTGGTACATGAAGGCAATATTCTTTAGCTGATGAGTGTTATCATTCCCATCAACTCTGCCCGACAGTGTACTGATACTAATTTATATTAATCTTGGGAATTGAAGGTTTCGACCACTAGTTTCCTCTGTTTTGAAGTACAGCGTTTTACCGTGGTAACCTCGGTCCGCTCTAGATGTGGTGTTTTCCAGTGTTGAACACAAGCCTTGGTTTTTGAGCGATTCACACTGTTTCGTTATTGATGTTTCAACCTCTTTCTTATAGCAGGCATGTCCGAGTTAGAAGTAACACAGGCAATCATAGCAGCTGGGGAGGTTATCTAGGAGATGAGGTGAGATTTTACTTCCCATGGTACATTTTTTAAAAAACGAATAAAACAGACTGTTTGAAAGTCCAATTCCTAACCTCTTACCTAATGTGTTTGTTTTCTAAACTGTTGCTCTATATTTAAACCTAAACTCGCTTTGTTCGTCAGAGACGTTACGTACCAACCGGCCAATCGTTATGACGTCATGATGACGTTACATTATTTGGAGATCTCTTTAGTGTAGTGCGATTGGACGGAAAGAATCCGAAACCCTTTGACTTCTGGTAAGACTCGCATTCCCCTACTACCTGTATCATGCATAGGCTCGATTACCAGCCGCTGTTCGGGAAAGGAGCCCGCGCTCCTCCCCCGAACTCGGGGAGGACGTAGACCGGACTCGAGAAAGCGGCGAAAATCGAGCCTATATCATGCACAGGAAATTGGACTTTTGCCAAGGGCAAGTTTCTTGCTGTTGAGTTCTCCCAAAGTGCTAGAAGACTGGAGTAAGACTATTGGCAATTAACACAACTGTTTTCTTTTGGCAGTTGGAGAGTTATCGACTCCACCAATCACTGGACGTAGCCAACAAAGCCGCAAGAAGAATGCAGCACATCTCCAAGAGAATGCTCAGCAATATCGCTTCCGACTTGATACGATCCGGCAAAAGATAGTATCCAAATGTTTATTCTTATATTACACTAACAATCGTATTCACTCGCGCTTACCGTTCACAAAAAGAAAGATTATAGTTTTGAATTCCCGAAACATTCTCTAAACGTATTAGAGACGTTTGCTGGAAACAGCTAGAGATTTGCTACGGAAGACATATACAAAGGCTAGCTAAAACGTTCGGTCCAGATTTCGTCATTTCAAAGGCTTTTTTCCTACAGGAATCAGGCCAAACACTACAGATCTTTCTGCTTTCTACGACTTTTCCAATTCATGCTTTTGAAGTCGTTGGGTTAACCTTAAGATGGTTTTAGTTATCTGGGGTTAAACTGTCTGAAAGTCTTACTAATTAACTTGGGCTCCAAAAGGTTACCAAAGCTCGCTTCCTTGATTAAGAACTATACCTAATTACCAGTTGCAACAACTTTGAAGAAGTCAATACCGATACGTACGCATATGACAATGTAAAAGTTGCTTGTAGTCATTCACCCTTTAACTCATAAAATTTCTTAAAACATCGAAACACGGGCACTGTTCAACAGTTTTCACTAGAATGGCTACATGCTACCTTATACAGCATTATAAACAGTATCACGTGAGAGCACTACTCGATAGCTTATATTTGCATGGTCATGCACGAGGTTTGATGCACAAGGTTAATGTTAGAACAACCAACCCTGTACAACGAAATAGAGGTAGTAACAGAAGGTTATATTGCTAATACATTATAAACTTCTGGTGGTACCTCATGAAAGTATTTCTCAAAAGGTTTTATCTGAATGGTTAGAAGAGTTTCTTCAGAAGACTTAGCATTAAGAACGACATTATTTGACTTGGGAATTTCCGATTCTCTCGTCTGCGAAAAGAAGACATATTACACATTGTAACTTAAGGGAAAAATATATAATTAGTTAAGTGTTTATTTTTGTACTCTCTAACCAATATTCTACATATCTTATTTTATATTATTTTATTTATTCGTCACATTGTAAAGTTCTTACTCCAAAGATGCATTCGCGTATGCTAGATTATTTATGCATCCGTAATATATTAACATTACGTTTATTCTTTCAGTTTCAAATTTTGTAAGATCGGTCGCGTGTTAATTTTTAAAGCTATAAAATTGTTTCAAATTCGGTTTGTAACGCATTGCGCGCATGAAATAATTAAATTTCAGAGGAAAAATAGCGATTTTGGTTTTACATTATGCCAGTTAAAAAATGTTGTAATTTTAGTGAGTATCAAGACGTTGACATAAACAGATGATTTTATAACATTTTTGCATTTCATAGTGTCCTTATAATGACAACCTTTTCCGTGTCACATCTCCCTTTTTTCACGTCTTTCATTTTTTCCTTCGTACATGTTTCAACATGTACGAAGGAAATGGAAAATCAAACCACCCGCACGCAAGGTCAGTACATGTGCTTGCAAGTATTACTCCCAATCCTGGTCAATCCTGAAAGGGATTTTAATAGCGCTCATTTATTAAAACAAGAGAACAAACCATTTCCACCCCTACCAATTTCTTACTTCGATCTGGCTTCCTTCGCAGTCCATCTTTGCGTCGACCTCTACACAACGTTGCGATACAACGATTGGGTTCGAATGGCCAATTTCAATTTTTGAGAGTCATGGTAGTTGTATTTATCAAAAGAAATACCTAGTCCATGATTCACCCTGTAGGCGCGTCTCAGAGGGAATTGGGAATTAGATTCACCCTGTTAAATTGGATTTAAATTGACCTAGGACTGCTTATCCTAAAACCTCTTCGTCTTCGCCAACACGCCTCAAGGTGAACAAATTTGTCTAGAAAAAGCGTTCACCTTCATTGTTGTGTACACCAATTCAGGTTTCGATTGGACAAACCACAGCAACCACACACCTATTTTGCCCTGACATGCCGGGAACAAAAATTCGGGCGCAGGAAAACAACACTCGGTGTGGAGCAAGGCAATAATTTAATTCAGTCTTAAAGTAACCTATCTATTATCTTGGGCTTTATTTTATCCCGCTTGTTCTCCCCAAAGAAGAGTCACTCCAGCAGCCACCACCGCCACAACAATGCCAACAACTGCGCCTGCAGAGATACAAATTACAGAGCAGAGTGAGTCAGAGTGAAAGACAATCATTCGTTTTACAACTATAAAGAGAGCTCTGTCCGTCTTCTAATCAGCTTCATGTACCCGGTCCCAGAGGTTTTCAATCTTTTCCTTTCCCAGTCAGACTTTTGCAATAGCCTTACTGCAAAAAGACGAACGATCAAATGTGCCCTTCTACTTCAAGACATTGAATAATTTTTTGAACTTTTCCCTGTGTAAGAGCTCACGCGAAGGCATGGAGTAGCTCGTCTTCACCTTGTATTCACGACGTGCACGTTGATCCCAATTACCGATTAATAGCGCAGACCAACAATAATTATACCAAGGCAAAGGCACAGTAAGATCAAGGACTCTTACGTTCTGCCCACTACATGACACATCAGGTAAAATTACTGGGGGATCATAGGCAGGGGCGTAGCCAGGGGAGGGTTCTAGGGGTTCTGGAACCCCCCTTTTGGGTTATGAAAATGGATATTATTTCAAGAGGAAAAAAAGTATCGGAACCCCCCTTTCGAAATACCGCGAGACGAGATTTTCGTTTTTTAAGAAGAACACAAGAAAATCAATTTAAGGTGGCTCAAAACAGTTTTTAGCGCTTAGATTTTGGTGGATCGTTATAACCACTCTTCACTTTATGCTACAATCATGGCATCAGAAAGCTCTCCAATCATTAGTGAACACGTTGTTATCATTTTCGTGGCGCAATAGGTTACCATAGCAACAGTATGACCTTCTAAAAACACTCTTAATTACAGCTTTAGGGTCTTATAATTCAAAAACGGCACGGTGAAATTTTGTTATGTCAAATTTTGATAAGCATGATAAGACGCAACTTTTGGCAAGGTTTAACAAAAATTCTGTACATAGGGTTAAGAGCCACCTTAACTTTTCGACAATTTAAGGTGGCTCTGAACCCTACGCACAGATTTTTTTTAAACTTTGCCAAAAGTTGCGTCTTATCATGCTTATCAAAAGCCGAGAACATGAAAACATTTTACCGTGCCGCTTTTGAATTATAAGCCCCTAAAGCTGTAATTAAGGGTGTTTTTAGAAAGTCATACTGTTGCTGTGGTAACCTATTGCGTCACGAAAATGATAACAACGTCTTCACTAATGATTGGGGAGCTTTCTGATACCATGATGGTAGCATCAAGTGATAAAGAGTGGTTATAACTATCCACCAAAATCTAAGTGCTGGAAACTGTGTTGAGCCACCTTAAAAAGGCATCACATGCTATATCGCAGGCTACAATATTATAAGGGTGCATAAGTTGGACGGATCATACGAGCCTCCTGTATATAGGAGCCTGTTATGTGGAACTTTTCCGTTGGCGGAGCAAGTGGCTAAATGCGGATCAAGACCTACTCAGCAGTGCTGATCAGGCATTAGAAGAATGCAACCATGAATTGTTTCCAAACGTACAGAAATTGCTGCGCATCTTATGTAGGTTGCCAATTACCTCTGAAGAATGTGAGCGATCGTTCAGCACATTGCGGCGATTGAAAACTCATCTGAGGGCGACCATGACCAGTGAGCGAGAGTCTGAACTTGCGCTAGTGAACATCCATTATGGTAGGCAAATTGGCATCGGTGCAACAATCGACATTTTTGCAAAGTCCTTGCAAAAATGTCGATTCTGGAAATTTGTGCTCGGAATCAAGGAAACGCCATTTCTGAAGACCCAAAATTCAAAAATTTTCCGGGGGAGCATGCCCCCGGA
>Ga0126339_10001837_pt1 | contig 14841 bp, 8 predicted proteins | sample OrbTmetagenome_2_FD_92532 | JGI IMG/M metagenome (GOLD analysis project Ga0126339, IMG submission 92532) | Coral microbial communities from Petempiche,Puerto Morelos, Mexico - Orbicella T R C metagenome | ecosystem: Host-associated > Invertebrates > Cnidaria > Coral | place: Petempiche,Puerto... | reverse complement strand
TATGACATCGAAGCGATGGTTGAGCAGACATCAGTTAAGGCTGGATAGAGTGTGGATACTGACAGATTAATTCACCTTTTCCGCAGAACCCTCCATTTTCTGCCTTTTCTCGATCGAAATGGCATGATACCCGCGTGTGTGACACAGCGTGACAGACTAGATTCTAGGCCCTCCTGGTTCACTGTTGCTGTGGTTAGTTCTCAGTCCTCCATCCTCACGCGCATCGAGAGATGTCGAGAAAGGCAGGCCGTCACGCTTTTTACATCCAGTTTGGTGTAGTTTACGAGCATTTATGATGCTAAAATCTCCAAAAATGTGAAAAACTATTCTCACAAAAGTCAATGGTTCACAAATCACGCGAAAGTAAATGCATTTTTCACAGATGACGAAAAAATCGAAAACCAGTTTCCTGAGGACGGAAAAATATAGATTCACGAATCATGGAAAAATAAATCCTCATTCACGCTTCACGCAAAGAGAAAACACCCATTCACGCGTCATGAAGAAAATATAGGGAACCCTCCTATAATGCTAAATATTTTAATTAACACCAGTTGATTCAGTGTTGAGTCTGCCTAGAAAGTATTAATTATAGCAAAACAATAAGCAAAGTGTTTTTGCTAAATGTTTTGGCCTAGCCAACTGTACATAAAATTAAAAAAAAACACTTTATTTGAGTGTCATGGTATTTAGCACTATTGTGCTATTTGGGGTGACTATAAAAGCAATGGCTGAAAGCAACAGATTTCCCAGCTGTTACACAGTAGCACAGTGATTATATTTTTGTTTTCTTTTTCATAGGATATACTTTATCATGTGATTAGATTAATGTAAGAAAAATCACAGTTTTATTTTGTTTCGTTCTCAGGATAAATTAATGAAGGAAGAAAAGAGTACAAAATTTAATTTAAACAAGCTACAAAACCAATGGAGAGTCATTATGAGAGAAGGTATGATAACTGGTATAATTATTTTTTCCAGCTTCTCAGCATCCAGAATTATCCTAAATCCTTGAATCTGATTGGCTAATCATGCATGCTCCAGCTGTCCGGATTTTCTCATATGTGACCCCGACTACGGACTGCTCTGAAATTTCCAACTTTGGCAACTTTTCAAGCTTTTTGTTATGCCATAAAACAACAAAAAGGTAAACATTCAACAAAGAGTCATACAACTATGGATTCCATGCAAACAGTATTGCTTTTTGTGCCCGAAATGTCAAACGCATGCATGCGCCACATTTGAACTGAATGGCGTTAATTGAATTGTTTTGAAAGCAATAACGTAAAGAAAAAAATAAACACATTGTATTTGAGTCTTGAGTCCTACCATCGGCCTGTGGCCTTAGGCCGTACTCAAGACCTTGAGCACTGTTGTTCTAAATACAGACCTCCTGTCTGGCAAATAACATGTATAAACTGAGGGATGGTCCATTGGATTGGATAGTCTACACTTGGGTTATAAAAGTTGTTACTGAAGGTTAAAGTGCTAAACCACAGATTTGCATAAGCATTTATATAACTGCATGAGGGTAGAATATTTTGTTCAAAGGGTGCTTAGGGTGCTTAGTTGGTTAACCTCTTGCTAAAATAACTTACATTACTCTTTGAACTTGTTTCATATTAAATATGATGGTAAATTTGCTTTCAAATTACTAATATATGTATGTATGTATAATTAATATGTGCAACAACACACAACATGTTTGTTTTGCTTCTGGTGTATGAATGTTCTACACCTTGTCCATATAAAAAGTCTTGCATTTTTACAATATAACATTGTGTGGCTCCAGAAAATATCCATACATGCCCAACCCAAGGAGGGTTATTGGAAAGTGCAAGAGAGAGGGTGGGTCTCTAAAGCCGGATATTTAATGTTTAAAAGAAAAGTATGAATTTCCAGAGGGACTGGGGGGAGGAAGGGGGTTCAAATTAAAAAAACACTTAGTGGGAACAACACATTTGCCATTACCCTGGCTACCATTTGTTAATTTGGATTCCATCTATTTCTTTCACAGCTAAATCCCAGGAGTTGAAGAAGGATATAGAGATACTGAGTCAGACATTTGAACGGGTAATAGATAGAAAAGAAGCTATAATCAAGTCTTTGGTTAAGGATATTGAAGAAGCTGAGGAGCAATACCAAATGGCACTCAGAAGTCACTTACAAAATGTTGATAGGCTAATAGGTAAATGTATGCACATGGATAAAATGGCTCTTAATAAATATTTATCAAGTACATTGGTAACTTATATCTTATTATACATAATTTGTAGCTTGGCCCCTGTGACATGATAGAGATATAAAGTAATGTATACCTAGCTACATATATTTATATACAGTTACTGTAAAGAGAAAAAAAATAGCAACAAAAAACATTGACAGGTGGACAGAAGCCACCAGAAATTTATAAGAGAAAAACAGATCCAATTACAAAAACCCTTTTAAAAATGTCTATCACTGATTGCAGCACTGAAAGTAGTATTTTCAAGCATAGCAGTGAAGTCAGTTCTTAAAATTCTCACATATTGTACAGGTGCAGAAAATATTCTTACTCAGGGATGGGTGGTCAGGGAGGGGGGGGGGGGGAAGACAATGCATTCAATTTGTTGCATGCACTTTTTGAATGTATTAGCCAGGACTAGTATTTTCCCCTCTGATGGTTTTATCTAACAATTTGTCTAGACTGAGATATCTTTGAATAGTATCAGACCGATTACTATAATAATGTTAGCATTTACACCGGATTACCCAATGTGGTTAGATTTGCCTTGTACACTAAAACAGTCATTTCTCATAATACATAGATTTAGGCCACTCTGCCTAAAAGCGAAGCTCCTGGGCCGGGTTGTTCAGAGCCCAATTAAGCTAACCCAGGAAAAGGTAGAATTTTGATTTGAGTTTTGTAACTTTGCAGTGAGGTTTTCTATATATTTTTTGGCCTTCTGTTTTGAGTTTTAATAATCACCATATACACAAAACAAAGCAGCAAAAAACATTTGTATAGAAGAAAAAGTTATAATTCGGTTAACTTTTAATCCTGGGTTAGTGTTAACCGGCTTCCGAACAATCCTGCCCTGTTTTCAACAAGTTAACCTGACATAAGCCTGCGATCCCATCGAAAACCAGCACTTGCTCAGTGGTCAACTTCATAAAAAAACACGTGATCTTGATGAGCTCTAAACTTGAGCCCGTGATATGGTCACATGATACTGGTCAGCAGATACCTTGTTTTAACAGGTGTCAGGTGATCATAACATGGATGTCCAATACCAAAGAAGTACATGGTAAACCAAGGCTGCATGTCTCTGTCAACCTATTATTTGGAGTATGGCTGCCATGTTGCGCGACTCTGTCATCGCTGTTGCCGTCATGCGTACATGCCCATGAGCAATACTGCTAGCCATGATAACCATGAGGAAATCAACTCATGAGTTTCCTTTTCTTTCCTATATGAGTATGGGGCTTTGCTTGGCGGTTTGGGCTGCCAGAGCTCCGCTAAAAAACTACTCATGAAAAATTTAATTTTAGATTTACAACAGAGACGATTACATGAGGCTCAAGATGAGTATGATCAAGAACAAGAGATCTTAAAAGAAGAATTTGACACTGAAAGGTGAATATACAAGGATTAGCTTGTACCACTATGAACCAAATAACTTGTATAACCAAAGTGTACTAGTTACATCTCATTCACACACACTGCATCTATAAAGCTGCATTCAAGACATCCTGTTATATGGAGGTACACAGTAAGCTTAGTGGATTCAAAGGTAAATGGCTCATGCCCTCTATGAAAATTCTAAAATTTATAAACTCACTAAGGCATCCCTCAGGCTGCCCATCATGCCTTTTAGTGGGTAAAACTAAAATGACCACCAGTGGAGTTATTGTGGTTTCATTGTTAGTTCATTTAATTTCTTGTTGTAGAATTGGTACTTCTAATTTGAGCCATGCCTACAAAAAAAGATAATTTCTTACATCTTGAAAGGGTTGGGTTTTTTTTTCACAATTTTCACCATCTCAAGAGACATTATCCACTAGGTCTTCTCCTTAACACATAAATATACATGTAGCTATATATTATTTGAAAATATCTTTCTTTTAGATTGAAGATAGTAAACCAGCAGAGGAGGGAGATGCATGATATTCAGGACATCATGTTTGCAATGGAGGAAGAGTGGAATGAATTAGAAAATGAAGCTAAACAAGATTTTCAAAGTCTTAGAGATGAAATAAAGAATAAAGTAATGTATTATTTAACAAATAAACAACAGTTTTAAGATATGCTCTCTGGCAGTAATTATTTCTCTCTCACACAGTCACAGCATGGTTAAGGCTTTTTTCCTGTATTTTTATTTATCATTCTTCTCTATCTTCATTCATGAGCATTTAGCAAACCTTTCATTCTGTTTTTCTTGTATAGAATCTTGAAGAGAAGCATGCTTTGAGAATACAATTGGAAGGTACAGTGGAGGATCTCTGGAGGCAATTTCAGCAAGTAAGAATTAGAAAAAAAAAACAAATTTGTTTGCTGTAAAGTTACTGATCGGTGTTCCTTGTAATACTTTTTTTATTAGGTTTACATGATAATCATAAGTTAAAATTATTGTCACTTTTTAATATTTGATAGGCTCTGAAGAATTACAATGAAACAACAGAGGAAAGAAAATTGGCCTTTGAAAATCTCAAAGCAAAAGATGAGAAGAGTTCTTATGAAATAGAAACCCAAATGAGAAAGCTACAGAGAATACAGGTGAGACCATACACTCGGGTATCATAATATTTTTTATATACTAGTCTTAATCTGGAACATAAGGACTGAAACTAAAAGTTGTCCATCCTTAGACTTGCAATTTTAAAACATCATTTTGATGATTGGTGCCTATTAAATAAAATAACAACACTTAACAAATGTGTCCCAAAAAATGATAGAATTTTAGCGTAGAGTTTCTGAGCCTCTACAGCCTCTACTGCCTCTAGGTAGCACTGCATTCTCTACTCTGTAACCAAAAAAGCTGTGTTCTGCAGAATTTTGGCTACATTTCAGGGGTCTCACAGTCATGACTTTATTGAGCAAGCCATATTAGCCTTCACAGACTTCTTTTGCAAGTTTCAAAAGGGTCAAGGGCTCACAGGAAAAAAAGTTGTAGTCTTGTCTGCTGCCTTGTCTGCTGCCTGTTCTTAGGAGTGGACTCATCCTCCAAGGGCAACTACATTGTATAGCCCAGTGTGTAGAACAATTGTCCATGTATTGCACATTAATAGATAACTTTAGAGTTGATTAAGAAATGGTTCAGTGTCTCTTTAATGTAAAAGAAAAGGTCACTTGTTCCATGACCTGTCCATTTCTTAGCTCATTGGTCTTATTTGACTGTAACAAGGGAAATAGATAGTATATAGATCAGTCTGAAAAAGTTTGAACTTTCAGCTGGGGTGAACCTATTAAATCATGGATTAGTTAGCATTGTGTATTGCAAGTAGATGCATGATTGTTTACCTTGTACAACCAAACATTTACATGTACACATTAAAACAAATCTACCTGCTTTTCAGGACAGCATTTCACAGCTGAAAGCCAAAATGGCAAGTAATGCTAAAGAATGTGATGAAAGAAACAGACTTATCAAGGAGGTGAGATATATTAAAACTTAATACCAATACAAAACTAGTAACTGAGGAATCCTGCACACTAGCTGAAATGAATGCAGTGTAATTTCATTTTTTATCACAGTGACATGACTAGTTGATTTGAATGTGGTAAATGGAAATCAGGCCTTACTAACTCTGCAATGTCTGCAACTAAAGCCATTCAAAGTTTAACAAATAGATTCCTTGTTCCCATGCAGCTGTTCAGTAATAGGTCACAGTTTGCTATCACAATCAAATCATTCATCATATTTTGACCAAAGTATCCTTATAAAAGAAATTCTGACACATTCTTGCTCAAGATGACTATTGCCTCAGTCTCAAGGGTACGTTTTCATATGTCTGCAAATGAAGATTCACTGTAAGAAGGAACATTAAGGTTAAATAAAATAATAAATAAATAAATTAGCTTTGTTTAATGAGGGTAACACACAACAGTCTTCAATTTTTTTTCTTTAGCAAAGGGAGGTGGTTGCAACCCAGTTTCATGAATTAAAAGCTGAAATGAACAAGATGAGAGACTTGGAAAGGTACAGTGTTGGTTTAAAGAAACACATTTTGTGTTTGAGTTTCAAAGGATTCAATAGTTTATGTCAGAGTACCAGTAGTGCCCAGAAGGCCCATTATTGATACATGACTTTTTGACAGCCTGACAGTAGTCATTTTTTGATGAAAGTGAACTCAGATTACTGCATAGGGGCAGGGAAAACCACCCAACTTAACCCTAAGAAAGATGAAGGACTACTCATCATCCCCACAAGATCATGCAAAGTATCCTCTCCTCTCTCTCACTCCACCAAAAGATCCTAATCCCACTGCAGAACACATGTTGTGATGGTCTGGTCAAATTGTGTCAGTGATTGTTGTAAAATATACTACTCTAACAGCTAGCCAGCTCATGTTGTCCCGGGCCAGGTTGTTCAAAGCCCAATTAATCTAACCCAGGATTAGCGAGAATTTTGCTTTGAGTTTTGTAACTTTTTGGTGAGGTTTTCTGATTACATTGTCTGTCCTTCAGTTTTGGGTTAGAATATTTGAGATCAAGCTACACTAAACACAAGAGGTGAAAAACATTAATACCTCGGTTAACTTTTAATCCTGGGTTAGCGTTAACCAGCTTTTGAGCAAACCAGCCCAGGTGTGTATGGATGTACTTACAGGCAGTTAAGAGGTGAAATAATAATGGTTAATAATTAAAGAAAGAAAAGTGTGTTGCAGTTTTATGCAAATACCTAGCCAAGACCTTGGAACCCCATTGACTGCATTGGTCACATATCATTAAACTAGAATGAAAGAACAGTTTTGTTAATTTTTGCCATGTGAAAGTTGATTAACTTAATGATGAACTTTTTATTTGCTTTTGTTGTTACTGAAATTAGTTTCTTTTTTCGGCATTTCGTGCACTAAAATATGAACTCTTTCCACACATCATGTCACTTGTGTTACAATGGAATTTAGAGTGCGTGGCTTCTAGCTGTGATGCAATGGACTGGCATGTTTTGCAGTGTATCCTGTCAGAGCAGTTTAGAGTAGTAATGTCCTTTTGCTTTGAGATACCACATGGAGTGCTTTCAAATATAACATATGATAATACTGGTTTTAGGGACCTATACTGTGGAAGAAATTTTCACAAGAGGGTGGCCAAATTTTGCTTTCTTAGGACAGAGCTTTGAAAAACAAAAAAGAAAACCTTACATAATCGAGTTGCTTCAATATTGTGTTGGTGGTGGCCACCTTGTGCACACCACCACGGACAGTACCATTGAATTAGACTTACTAACTTTGAAATTGTTGTCTTATTTTGTAGATCACGTTTAACCCAGCTGACACTTCAAAGCAATGCAGCCATAAAAGAACTTAAACGCACTAATGATAAGGTAACTATCTAAAAACAGGCATTTTAACAGTCAAATGGAATTGCAATTTTTAAGTATTAACAAGCGGTCGATCTTAAATGCTAGTTAAAACACAAAAAAATGTTTTTTATAGCAAACTTCTTTTTTCACTTTTCCCTTTCATGTAAAACATATACCGGGCTGAAGCAGAAGAATATTGAATTATGTCAGTTGCCACTTATTTAAATCGCTGAAATTCCTCATTCTTTTGCTAGGGCGAAAGTATCCTTAAACTAGCCGAGATGTGCCGGAAACTGGAAACAGAGACAGAGAAGGTGTTGCCATTTTATGCATCCTCTTTAGCACCTGAGGAAGATGATGATGTGGCCGCTGCTATGCAGGAAGCTCCATCCGAACCACTGGCTGAGGTGAATAAACGTTCCCCCCCCCCTCCCTTCCCCTTGCCACCACCCTCTGAAACACTTGAGCTTGAGCAACAGTAATACCAGAAACGAAAAGAAAAGATGAAAGGAAGGCAAATTCTTGTCAGCTAAGAGCTACCTTAGATCCTTGGAGTTTTAGATCCTTAGATCCTCCTTAGATCCTTGGGGTATTTATTTAAGCTCATTTGAGAGAGGGGCGGGGCTTATTTGATTTAGTGCGATTTTTAGTGTTAGTGCCGGCCAGTTTTGTATGGTTCATGGATCAATGTTGGATTTATTTCATTTTTTGTGGCTAAATTGGTCAGTAAAAATGCACTGGTAATACAATCTGACTTAATTTTCTCGTCTGTGAAATCAAAGGGAGAGTGGAGTGGGGCCCAAGGACATTCGCGCCCAAAATGTTCTTACGTACCAATTTTTCTAAAACTTGCCATGCAGTAGGGCAAAGATCAAATTTTGCCAAAAAGGGAAAAAATGGGGAAGAGGCTCGCCATGCTCGCGTTCGAAATAAGACCAGCGTGTTTAGAAGCTTTAGTGAAAACGTACTCAATTCAGCACAGCCAAGTATATTAAGTAATCTTTTGCAGCTGTTGTCGTTCTTCAAGTTAGAATAGGCCTTGAAAAAGCATACATATTAGCCTTGTTCGTCCACATTAAAATGAAAATTTCGGCCACACGAGAGCAGAAAAGGCGAAATATTTTTAACTTCTCATGTTGTTCAACATATGGTGAAAATCAATAAACGAAATGATCTAGGAAGTGATCTAGGAAAAAAGAGGGGGTCACCGACCATCTGGTAATCATTCACCACCTCGAGAGTTTGAAACTCCTGACATGGCGAATATATAGAGTTTGTGTAAGATGTTTCTGCAGGTGGCTGGCTCAATTCACTGTGAGATTAACCATGTCTTAGATATCCTCTTTTACGTATTTTATTTCAGATTCTACATGAGTATTCTGCTCTAGAAAACTTTTGGAAGAGATACAACAAGGTAGGACAACTGTTGGTCAATCCTGTTTGTCTGTCAGTGCCCCATTTTGTACCATGTAAGTTTCAATGCTTCGTTGTGAGCATGGACTAAATGTTCCAAATTATATACAAAGTCATCAACAGAGTAGTCATATCAGCTAAGAAAACAAATGAGGTTAAATTTATGGTATGGTTAAACAAAGGTTATCATCAAATTACCCATAAAATAAACTTCGCATCAGGTTACCTTGTATCTAACAATTGGATGCAGAATAACATCGGTAGTTTTTAAAATTATGCTAACTCGTCAATGTATTTCTTGAATTGGCAGGTTTTACTCGACAAATTAGCTCTTGATAAAGAGAAACACACCCTTCTTCAAGAAAACCAGCAACTCAGAGCTATTCTCAAACAGTACCTAGATGGTAAGTACATGAACATTGCCGATCCCAGCTTCTCTACAGTTCATACGATTCCCGAGAACAGTGTCTCCCATGTTTCTTAAAATTAGTTACAACAGAACTTTCGCTTTTACATACTGTCATCCTTAACTTTTGCGTTTACACACGTTGTAGTTTTTTAAACATTCATTCTAATGCTATGGTTAAAAAAATATTTAAATTTTGTATCACTTGCATGTAATTAACGTATGGTATCATACTACATCCCGACATTCTGAGTACAGTTTGTTGTTAATATCAGTTGAAATTTAATCGTTATCGTCGAGAAGGCAAAAATGAAAGTCAGTCAATGGCGGTTCATGTCTATACCCCAAGAGGTTAACCGTATAAGTAGTCTTGGAGTATTATTTCTTTTTAATTTGTTCTATTCTGTTTTTTCTTGGCTTCTGTAATAGTTCTACAACGATCGTTATACTTTTGCAATTATTATTACTTCTACTATATCGTGATTTTTTTCTCAATGTTTAAGTAGAAATTGTCAACAAATCGACAATGTGTCCAGTGGAGACCCGTTGATTTCTTTGAAGTCAAATAATCGTGTGGTTTTTGTTCTGAAGTATTTATCTTGATTTTCAGGTATTTCAGTTAACGATGAGATCCTTAGTCAGTACAACCCACTGTTTATTGTCAATAGCAAAACTAATGTAAGGTAAGCTTCCAAGGAAACACTTTCCTGCTACACAAGTGATATCAATTACCAGATAGGTTACAAGAGAAAAGCAGCCTTCAGCTACAAGGTATCAATTTGATGTTCCTCCTTGCAAATTAGCACTCAGCTTTATTGCATTAGTGTCGCATTGAAGTTAATTCATGAGACGCTTGGTGAATAAAAATCGTACACTTCTCGTGCTGTTTGTTACAAAGGTGTATAGCACCATCCACAACCGGAATAATTTACCATCCAGTTGTAACATGTTGACAAAACTGAATGCGCCATTCGAGCTTATTCAGTGGCTAGTGGATTATCCAGTTACATTATCCATCCTCTGAAAAACCTGCGTCGGAATTAAACCTTAGGCAAGACGAAGAGCAAGCGATAAAAGAGAAAACAGTAACGGCAACGATTAGATTCACTTATGGTAAATCAAAGTACATAGTTGCACAGACATCTCCTTTGCCTTTAGGTGTTGGCTCCATGATTTGGTGTTCTGTATCACCACCTCAGTTGCGTGGTTCCTGTACGGAATCTAGCTTCCATCTGCTCCCTGTACTAACGTACCCTCCTTCCCATTTTCAGGCTGGCTGTACCGGTGTCTGACCCCCGTGTCAAGCGGTCAGGTCCTACTGTAGTGGAAGCTGCTCATGTTGTTAAGCACGCCATTTAAACGTACATGAAAATGAGTAAAATCATATTTAAGCGTTGTAAAAATGTAAATAGCTTTTTTAGTTTCCGATTTTCCCATGTTATGAAAAAATACAATTTGGTGTAATTTGTTGAGTTGAAATAAAAGTAAGCGATGAGAAATTTAACAGTTCTTGATACGTTTTTCTCATTAAAGGGGCAGTGTCATAATCTGCGCATGTGCAAGGTCCTACGTGGCCATATATAGCCCTTTATAACGCACCAAAAACGTTTGGGAGGACACCCCCCGAGGGGACGTAAATAGCACTTAATAGCGCCATACTCAACCATACATAGCCCTAGGTGACCATAATGACTGACTTTTAGGATCTATCAAGTAAACGGTTAAGTTGTGTATGAAGGATATATATGTTATTTGCCGGCCGGGAGGTCCATACTGGAAAAAACTGTGCCCGAGGTCTTGAGTAATCGCCCTGTACTCAAGACAGAGGGCGCAGTCTTTCCCAATACGGACCCTCCGGCCGGCAAATAACATGTTTATTTTTTTTTTCCTGCAGTAAATTGGCTTTAATTATATATGGGTTTGTTTGCGCAACTTTGTCTCTGAATCTAACGATTCGTAAGAAAATCTTCGCAACGAGCGAGAAACTCAGAACAGATTTATTTCGAACTTCTCTATGTTAGTTGCATTTAGCTCACCGGTTAAGTTCTCCAAAATTGTTTTGCCAATGTGGAATTATTTCTGCGCAAAGTTTGAAGTTGTACTACAAAAACAATTTCTGTCAGTCGTTGCGAGTCACTTGAAATCAGACTTTTCTACGATATATGGAACGGCAGAAAGCGAGTAAATTCGTCAAGTGTATTCCACAGAAATAGAGCAAACTTGCCTTAATTGAGACATTTTTCACTCAAAATTGCACTGCGAGAGAAGCACAGGATTACGCGCCATTACAGCGCCAAGATGCAAACAACCAAACAAACTCTCACAACTTGAAAACGCTTAATTGAATTTGCGCGACTTTCCTTGTCATTGAAAAGTGAACAGAGGTAAACTTGCGTTGATTAATCGTCGGTAGAAGTGTAAAAAAGGCGATTACCGGCAATTCGTTCACGAAAATAAATCAACACGACAATTCCGCCCGCCGTCTTTCCACAAATATCACGCATAATCCTCTAAATATCTTTCTGGAACTTCTCAAAACATTGTCTAAATATCACAAAAATTTTTCTAAATATCTCGAGAAACCCTCTAAATATCTCTCATTTTTTGTTAAAAATAAACCGATTTTGAATTACCTAGGCAAAAATTCTCAAAAATTTCTTGCGGTAGTGGAAGTTGGGGAGATTAAGGCGCTTAGATGCTACCAGCATCCACCATTTTTAAAAATTGCTGCGTTAGCGCTGTTAGTGATGTGGAATACATTTTTTTGAGGGGGAAATCGATGATGTTTCTGGCATAGAACTGAGTATTGTTTCAAGGGAATAGCGAGGAAAACACAGGGCTCAGCCAAAAAAAGCTGTAAACATTTCTAAATATCCCTAAAATTTCTAAAGATCTTAATATTTTCTAAATATCTCGGAAACTTCTAAATATCCCCCCAAATATCTGGATATTTCTGTAAAGGTCTGGCGGGCTGGATGGGAAAATTCCGCCCGCTCCCGGAACCAATCAGATTGCAGGATTTGTTGAATTTCGCCCGCTCACTAACTGAGAAAAACATAAAATTCTTTATTTTGCTTGATTGAATCCACAGTGAAGTGCATAATGTGGAAATATGAAAAAGAAAAACTTGGACGTCCTTTATTTTCTTCGCCGCACTTTAGGCGAAGCGGAAATTTTAGGCCATATATATGACGGAAATAAACTATCTAAAATTACTTTTTGGTAAAAACCAATTCGAAATCAAGCTGAAGTGCTCCAGATTTCGTTGTTAACAAAGTGTAATGGAACTTGGCATCCAGGCACAAAATCCTCAATCTTTTGCAGTAAAAGAGATGGTTGCTAAAAACTTGATGTGGTGGAATGACCGGCACTCAGAGATGACTGGCTGTATGTCTTGTCACAAGCGAGGGGGTAATGTCCTTGAGAGACGCACATCCTAAGAAAAAAAGGAACAACACGACTGATGCCACATATTGCTGACTTCACCGACAATTTTTTTTTTCAAACTGAAACATTCAGCTCCTCTCCAACTTCATGACAAATAAAAATAGTTATCAAACAATTGTATTCCATTGCCTTTTTAAGATAGTCTCGTGTTTACTGTGGTTAAATGTGCTCACTAGGGTTTAAAAAAACTGCATAACGTACGAAAGTGCCCTTTTCGATCAATATATTTGTTAACTAAATTCAAATTTGTTAAACCTGATAAAGCCATGGCTACTTTCAGCTCATCCCTGAGCATCTGAAGAACTTCAAAAACTCCTTGCTCTCCCTGAAAGAAATTAAATACAGCGTGAAATTGAGGCGGGATACTTCGACTGAATAAATTCTCTTAAATCTAATTGTGACAAATATTTTTTAAATCTATGCAACTAAAATACATGTGACGTGTAAAAAGCATTAATTCTATGTAACTAAAAAACAAAATAACTACATAATTGCACGTGCCTTTTAGCTGTATATTTTCATTTAAAAAACATTTCATTACTTTTCTACCTTGTAAGTAAGTCCCCAGATGACTGGCCGTCCAACAAACACTGCCCGAGCTCCCAGAGCAAGGGCCTTAAGAGCATCAGTTCCCAGTCTCACGCCACCGTCCATATACACTTCGACTCCAGTTCCTCGGACCGCCTCCACTATCTCGGGTAACGCTTCAATCTGTCAAAACAGTTTTAAAGGATTCATTGTGATCGTTACTATTTCACAATAATAACAAGAAACTGGGAAAGGTTTACAATTAGTACACATACAGTGGCCGGGACACAATCTAACTGCCGCCCTCCATGATTAGACACCATGATCCCTTGGGCCCCATGTTGTACAGCGAGGTGAGCATCCTCTGCCGTCAATATTCCCTTGACGACAAACGGAAGTGACGTGGTGGAACGAAGCCAATCAAACGTCTCCCAATCAACGCTGCTATCGGCGGTATCACTTATATATTTATTCAGCTCTCTGTTATTTCGAAGTCCTTTCTTCTTTTTCAAAGACAGGAAATTCGCAAACTTCAAGTGCTCGGGAAGAAAGAAATTCGCTCTCTTTCTATGTTGGCCATAGACTGGAATGTCAACTGTAAGTGAAACAGCTTTGAAGCCTGCTTTTTCAGCTCTCTTTAACACCTCCACCATCAGCTGGCGATCTGTGTAAAACTGCATCTGCATAAACTTGATAGTGTTCGGGGACTCCCGCGCGACATCCTCCAGACTGTATGTAGAGTATATACTCAGACCCATAGCTGTATCCATGGAATTCACCGCTGAAAGGTAAACGAAACAACACGCAATATCAACAAGGACGTTTTTCAGTCAAACTGTCTTTTGTTGGTTTTTTTTTCGCATGAATCCCAGGTAGGCTCGATTTCTGCCGCTCTCTCGGGTCCGGCCGAGTCCCAGCGGCTGGAAATCGTGGGCGCCTACTCGAGGGCGCATATTAAAAATGTTCAGTTATACGGTGTAACATTTGCTCATCAATATAACCTATTGGTACTGGAATACAAAGTAGTCTATGTACTAAGTAGATCACAAACTGAAAAACGCACTAGCTTTCAACAAATGCGCGTATTAGATATCAACAGGACCCATAATCGGGGACGGAGACCGTAAGCAAGGCGCTTATACGGCCTTTTCCCGCCCTGCCGTAAGTCTTGGGATCCGCGCGCACCTATGATATGGGACAATTTTTCTTTTTATTAAATCCATTTTGAAATCACTGGTTATCCTTGCAATCTGATTGGCTCTCAGTGGTGCGATTTATTCACGAATTGCGCTATGTTTTGCTCTAAATTGCATCTTTTTCTCAGCCAATGAGAATGGGACAGAAAAACAATACACCAAAATCTAAAATTTAAGGCGATAAAATTGTGCGATTTCAAAATAGATCTAATAAAGTGGCAATCAGGAGCCATAATCGGGGACGGAGACCGTAAGCGCGCGACATTTGTAGTATTAGGGTTGTCCCCATGATATGGGACAATAATTCTATTTTTAGAACAAATTGCGCCATCGCCTGCGGCACACG
>Ga0126339_10001836_pt1 | contig 14841 bp, 14 predicted proteins | sample OrbTmetagenome_2_FD_92532 | JGI IMG/M metagenome (GOLD analysis project Ga0126339, IMG submission 92532) | Coral microbial communities from Petempiche,Puerto Morelos, Mexico - Orbicella T R C metagenome | ecosystem: Host-associated > Invertebrates > Cnidaria > Coral | place: Petempiche,Puerto... | reverse complement strand
TTTTTACTTTGTTATTTTGTTTTCTTGGCGCACCTGTAAGCTAGCTGGTGCGTCCTGTAGACTCTGCTTATCAAGTCTATGGGGCGCACCGTGACCACAGCTAAGTGTGCGACCAAGTAAAATAAAATATTTCCATGTCTATGTGTGTGAGAGATTTAGTCTGCTAAAATCCATGTGAAGTTGTTAATATTTAGTGGACAAGCTTTTCTAGCCGTGTTCCGTCTGGCCAAGATTGTTTAAGACCAGAAAAAGTAAGTTTCTAGGTGGCGCTAAAGATTTTAGACAACGTAACCAATGTTTGATGGCTACTGAGTTCTTCAGGGTTCAAAAAAAACTTGGCTGCGCAGTTTACTGTTTATTGTTTGCAGTAAACAACTTGGATGTGCCAAAAGTGTTTTAAATAATAGATAATAGACTGTATTTACAATATTTAGAGAGGAAGCCACATCAGCCTCAGCTGGTTCCTTCAGGTCCTCTATCCTGGTCGAATTGGAATTTGGAAACTGTTGGATTTTGTTGATGGAGGAAAACTGGAGAACCCGGAGAAAAACCCTCGGAGCAAGGCGACAACCAACAAAAAAATCGACCCACATATGACACAGGGCTGGAATCGAACCCGAAAGGCATTGGTGGGAGGCGAGGGCTTTCACCACTGCGCCATCCCTACTCGCGTTTATCTTTAGGTCAGTCAAACGTCTTGAATCTTATTCGTTAATGAGCCATCTCTTGAAGATCTGAAACTAGGTTTTCTTGAAAGTTTCTTGACCTGAAGTAGCTCCACAAATTCTCTCTTCATTTCCGGATCCCTGAATGCGTAAATAAACGGATTGACAGCACTGTTCGAATAATGCATCCATTTCACGAAGTCTACCAAACGTTGAAGGCCGGGATATTGCGGCAAGCAACGAAAACAGTACACAGCGGTCATCAACAGAACGTAAAACGGCAGCCATGCAGCGAAGAAAAATCCCGACACCACGGTTAAAGTCATGGCTAGTTTGATCTCCTTTTTCAGATGGCTTTTTTCACTACAGCTCATCTTGTTTGCCTCAAAACCAGGGGTGTGACGGTTCAGCGATTTAGCAATGCGGAATATTCCGGCGTACATATAGCTGATGATCACCAACGGAGCAATGAAGCCGACGGTGGTAAAGCTTGGGGCGTACAGGCGTTGGAGTTTGAACATACTCTGCAACGGAGTCAACGAAGCGATCAACGCCGCAAACACCCAAGCCGACGCAGTTGTTCCTATGTAAAAATGTTCAGGAAGTCGCTGATATAAAAACGGTCGGGAAACGGACACATACCGTTCTACGCTAATGGCTGTTAAATGGAAGACAGAGGTCAGCGCGCTGAAAATGTCCAGGCTGATGAACAGCGCATAAAGTACTTCGCCTTTGCCTATCCCGAGCCCAGAGATGCAGATCCACAGCGGCAACGAGACGACGCCCACAATGCAGTCAGAGCAAGCCAAACTGATTAAGAACATGTTACTTCTTTTTCGTAATTTTCGATTGTGCTTAAAAGCGGCCATCACAATCGAGTTGCCGAGGACGATTGCAAAGGCGAGTAGGACAGAGAAGATTATAAAAACGAAAGTGTCAACCTCAGATCTGAGAACTTGCACGACAGGCATTTCTGACTTGTTCAACGTTTGTTTTTCAATTACATTATCCATTGATAGGTTGTGATTTACCTTATGAGCCATGTTAAGCTCTCGCTCGCTTTCTCGTGATTTCTTGGCGACTAAAACAAATCAGTTTGAAACAAAGAGAAGGGTTCTAAATAAGCAAAAATATTGATAAATCAAACAGTGGGTTATTGACATCTTAAAATCCTTTTTCCGGCTTAAACACCTGCTTGCAATCTTGTTTTTATTTTCACCTTTTCTCTTTACTTAATTCCGTTAAAACACAATTTGTGACTTCTCGGCGTGTATTGATATCATCAGCCCAAAAAGGCTTTCTTGCAATTTAGGTTTGAAGATCTTTTCAAGGCAGCACTTTTTGCAATACCTTTCCGGCCAAACTCACTTTCTGGTCATGATGCGGCCGATATCTTTTTGCGTTCACCTGCAATATCTTGCAATTCAAGAACTCATTTCCCAGTTTTTAATCCCGCTGTCAAAAACATCGATATTTCAATAGCGTTTTGTTGATATAAGAACGTTGTAGTGATTGAAACTGGATTGAATGAATACACTTTAAGAGGACAGCTGACATTTTCTTGGGGAAAATATAAAACGAACCAAGAACGTGTCCAGTTACAATCAGAAGCAATGGGAGATTTTTTTTTTCCGTTGATAAACGAAATTCAATTTCCGACAGCTAGGAATAAAATATTTAGATGGGTTGATAAACCCTTTGAGCCAATGTTTCCAACTGAGAGAAATTTCTGGGCAGAGCAAAATTATCACGAGAAAGAACTTTAGTTTTGAGGGGTGGTAAATGCATAGTAAATGCGAGACTTGGCGAGAAGGCGAGACTGGCGTTTTCCTTTGCGAGCCCGAGACATTTTGGCTTCTTGAATAGCGATACCGAGACTTCACTCACTGAAGTGTTTTAAAAGTGAACTGTAGACGTTTAGATTCTAAGACATGAAACCTCATTTATAAACACAAACAAACAAACGACTTCCTTAAGCCTTCCTTAGCCTTTCAAGAAATCGAGACTCCATGACTACTTTGTAAAAAAAAAAACAACAGAGACGGCGAGACCTACATAACCGCTAAAACACGAGACCCGTGAAATTCGACGAACATTTAATTGCGAGGCCCAAGAAGGACCATTCGCCATCCTTCATGAATGAGTTGGCTAATCAATCAGTTTTAGTTAAACTGCGCTTCCAATTCTCAATAAGACGTGCCACAACTGGATATTGTTTCAGGGGTTGAACATAAATAAATTTTTAATATATAATATTTGTAACTGCAATAACAAAGTTGAGAAGGATACTGGAAACGTCACGAGTTGAGAAAATGCAATTACTTTATTCAAAGTGCGTGGGTAACATACGGTATATAAAGGATGGAATAAACAGTAACTCAAAAAGCAATTTGTTTCGAAGGATGAACAACAGCCCATGCTGAGTAGCAGGCAAGCAGCTAAGCAAATAGTAAATAATAAAATATATGTAGTTAAGACGTGGGCATAAAATTCAAACATTCCCCTATTTTTACTGATTTGGTCGTATCAATTTTTCTAAAAGATGCTTTTTTAAAACCGTTCAATTGCGCTTGAAATATTTACTAGAAAAACAATTTTCTTTATTACATTAGAACGCCGGATGAAAATGTACAAGATTTTACTTTAGCGCTATTAGCAACATGTTCGCTCTTTGCAGCCTGTCTACCAGCTGGAAATGTTTCGTTCTGAATCAGTGGTAATGGCTACAAATGAGACCTGAAGCAAATGTGGGTGATGGTAATAGCCTCTTTTACATGTGCCACCAAAGTTGCATCAAAATCTACTGTGGTTTTATTTTTCGATCAGCTTTGTCAGAATATGCAGTCGATATTCAAAATGGATAGTTCTATGCAAATGATATAACTGGTATTGTCTGCTTATCAAAACCATGTGCTGACATGGGCATTGATGGCGTCACAAGTGGTTTAATGACTCCTTTCCAAACTGCTACAAAAGCCGACTTTGGCAACAAAAGAATTAAAACCGTAAGGCGTTTATACTTTTAACACCATCTAATCTGCATTTTGATTTCTTCCTTTATCTTGGATCATCGATGCATATTATTTTCCGTCAGCAGTTGCATTTCGTAACTCGTCAGTACTCATAATTGCCCAATTCGAAGGGAAAATATTCTGGGCCGTAGGCAGGAAAAAAATTATGACTGAAGCAATGCCTATGAAGAAATTATGATCCTAGGTATTGAGGGTGTTTAGGGTGACTAAAAACAACAAAATCGAAAAACATGCAATATAATGTGCCACGATTTGCCTGTTGCTAACTACGGCCCTGATATTATTCCTTTTTTTCTAGGCGTCATCCTTGGCGTCACCGTCGTCCTTGCTTAAGCTCCCTAGATACACGCAGGACGGAAGGCACACACATCTCTAACGTGTCTTCGTTAAACGACTCGTCGTTCAGTCTTTTTATCGTCGGTGTCACGTGATAGTTTTTTAAACATGTTAAAAAATGTTAAATGTTGAGTGTTTATAGTGGTCGATGCTCTTAGCTAAAACTAGCTAGTTCTCAGGCATGCCACTTAAAGTGTCTATACGGCCAACAGGGTTTTTTGTGGTTTGGTATCTCTATAATGTGTAAAAAAGGTATTCTAAGAAAAAAAAATTGGATTCCGACATTTTAACGCCCAAAGACATCTAGCTTTAAAGTTCCCACTTCAGCCACGCCCAATGAAGTTGACCGTGAGCCAGTGGCAAAAAAGAGTCTGGTTTTCTGAATGGGTTGTGACGTCAAGTCAGGAATTGCAAAATCCTGCTAGCTCAGGTCACTGTTGTTTCAGTAGTGGTTAGGAGTTTTCGTCGACAAAAAGCAAACAAAACGAAGTTGGTGGAACAATGCGGTTGTCAAGCAAGTAAAATAAAAACATGAGGCTTTGAGATGTTCCTGAAGTGACGTCATTCGTCACCAATCTTTCGTTACGCGGTCAACTTCATTGGGCGTGGTCGAAGCGGGAAATTTAAAGCTTGATTTCATGGCAAAAAAAGCACCGGAATTAATTTTTTTTGGTTTGAATACATTTTTAGATGTTATAGATATACCAAAACCACAAAAACCCTGTTGGTCGTATAGACACTTTAAAACTGAAAGAAAGAAATTTTCAAATAGTCGATTTAAAAATCCTCTCTGACCGAGGAGTTGAACAAGCGTCTACCCAGAGACAACTCCAACTTGGTACTCAGAGCGGACTTGAAATCGCGACCTCTGTATTTTAATTCCGGCAACTTGTAACCACCCGGCCATGCTGCCTCCCCGCAGCTTTCGGAATCCGTTCTATGAAAGGATTTTTCTCTGAAAAGAAGAGCATTATTAAAAGAATATATCTGGATGAATTATACAGTCGATAAAGATTCCCCAGATAATTGTAAGTTACTTACGTATAACTCACGCAATCAGTCAACTTATGACATATTCTTCATCAATAATGATTTATGAGAGTAAATCATACTTAGCCGTGGCGGTGTTCCAATATCCGATCTTAATTAACTTAGATTTTTACGATTTTACCACTCCGTTTTCAACTTTGTTTTGGTTTCGATTCAAAAGATATCAAATACTCGAGACAGTGTTAAATCACATTTTCGGCAAACACTTCCAAGTTCGTGAAAATACGCCTTCCGCTACGCGTCGTATTTTCAACTCTCTTCTTGGTGTTTGGAAATGTGGTAAAACACTGTTACTTGCGTTTGATATAACGCTTTCCGCCCTTTGTCAAAAGTTACTGACTCTAGTTGTGTATGTAAGCCTAGTAACCCACTATTTACTTTTTTGGTTATTTTGTTAAGTTAATCAATTTATGGCGACACGCACAGGCAATTTAGAAACAGATTACGTCTCGCGATCATTCTCAGTCTTTTATCATGATGATAGTGTATGAATCATTTGTCAGTAAAGCTAAGCTTTACTATTGTTTATTACATTTCCAATTTTCACGGGTTTATTGGCATATCAAGTGTATTGATAAAGGGATAGTAAGATACCTTCAATAAATCATACTTTCTTTGATGTGTGGACTGCAATTATTTTCATGCACGCTGTCAACTCTTGCCGCTGCAATCATTTTCATGCACGCATTCAACTCTTACAGGAGATTACACATCCGCTTTCATCACTTTCTCTTACCTCCTGAAATTAATTTCTTTTTGAATAATTTAACTCCCGTGATCTGCTTATCTCTTAGTCTTCGCATCTGCATGTAGCCTGCGGCAGCAATATATTTAAGCTAAAAACTGTATAGCGTCATGCATGTGGCTTAACTGCTAGTGTATGTGAATTGTCAGTTTACAGACTTCACAGTCTTCTTAATACTTATTTCATCGATGTATTTTGTCACATTTTACTCGATGCATAACTAAACTGAAATGAATTTAGTCACAGTTTATCGAAAGGTGGTCCTCATCTTTAAAAGATTTCATTTTGTTTTCAGGATTGAGTTTTGTACCTATCACAGAGAAGCCGTTGTCCACTTTGTTCCGACAATCTTTCACGTATCACTCGATGGAACTAACTGGCTCACAAAGCAAGATAATCAAAATTGAGCAAACGTTGAGTTGACATGTCCAAGCTTCAATATTTATATAACGGCTAATGAAAATCTTCATCACCTGCCAGGGCTAAGTTAATGATATCGGGCTTATTTTGATAAGAAACTTCAACCTCATATATGAAAGACTGATGTTTAATAGTACTCTTTCTCCACTAAATGTCAATAGAATCTAGTATTGACCGCATGCAGGGGAAAACGGCTCAACTACTGAATCAATATACAAAGTATATAATTATATACTTGCGCTGGAAACAAACTGGCTCCAAAATTATTTTTTTCCCCATCAGGTCTCTCCGGCTTTTCGAATTCCGCAATCATTAGTTTGTTAAAACCAATTGGATATTCACATCGAGTTTCCAATTGGCTCAATAAATGATTTGCTTGGTGGCAGCATTGAACTGAATTGGGTAAAGTGGCAAACAACATTTGAGTGTTGTTTTTTTCGGTGATTTTTTTTTTTTACTTTCATCGTTTTACGGGGTTAAGGATAACTTTTTTTTCATTTTTGATGTCTATGAACTGATATAAAGTAGTAGAAAAAGTATGTACTTTGTGTCCTGAAAGATCTAATTAAATTCGACTGAGGAATATTTGACCAATACTGGTAAATAATTTTCGTTATAACTACAAGAGCAACCATATCCAAAGCATATACATTGCCAGTTGACTGGTCATTGACCTTGAAAACAAAAGATCTTGTTCTTTTAGCGAACGTGTAAATTATAAACATTTTTGTTCTGTTAGAGTGGGCTATTGTAATGCTGGACTTGTGAATCGCAATATCCCAAGCTGATCTTCGAAAAACGGCCTGCCTAGCCTAGCACTTGCGACCATTGTCGTCAATTAAACAGTCATGGTAGTTTCCTTACTATCTTGTCTGCATGTCGATAACAACTTGTGTATTCGTATGTTCCGGTTCGATTTGATTGAGTCCGCACAACTTTCCCAAGGGACCGAGAAGTCTGGCGAATGTTCGGCGCATTTCGATATCCCGGTAAGCGTATATGACTGGATTGATGGCACTGTTGGAGAAATGCAGCCATTTTATGATGTCCACCATTACAAACTGAGCGTTGATTGAGGATGGGAGGCAAGTGATACAGTACAGGTACAACATGTTGACAACAAAAAATGGAAACCAAGCGATGAAAAAAACCCCAGTCATAACAAGAAGCGTCAATGCCGCTTTACGCTCTTTTTTCAGCCTTCCTTGTCCCATGTTTCCGTGTTGTAATGGATCGCGTCGGATTAGCACTCTTGCAATGCGGAAAATCCCGATGTTTAAAATTGTGATTGTTGTTAACGGCCCCAAGAAGCACAAGGCAAATAAAGCGACAGAGTATACCTCAAGGAGTCTCAACTTTAGCGATATGTCACTATCGTTTTGTAAATAGTTTGCTGGGTGTACTGAGGCGACGACAATCCCTAAGGTCCAGGACATCATTGACGCTACCGCGTACGGAGAGACGGAGAGCGTTTGGTGATAAAACGGTCGCGAAACGGCTATGAAACGCTCGAATGATATGGCCATCAAGTGAAGATTGGACGCTACGGCGCTGAAGATGTCAAACGCGTTGTAAGCTAAAACAAATATGACGCTGACATCCCAACTCTTGATGGAACCGTAGATTCGGATTGGGATAGCGACACCTCCAACGAGTAAGTCAGACAAAGCCAGGCTCACTAACAACGAGTAGGTTCCAGTGCGAAGTCGGTGATTTTTCACGTAAGCTGCAATCACCAGAAAATTACCTCCCACGATTAAAAGTATCAGAAAGGTGTTGACCACAATTCCTGTTGTGAGTCCATCTGAAATGAAATCGAGTTCCCCTGAAGAATCGGTTCCGTTATCGGCTTCTCGTGTGGTGTTGTTCACGATTGTCTTGTTATCCATTGCAAACGATCGACGCTCTAGTTGGTATGTTTTTCACGACTGAAAAATCGTCAAACCTCAATACAAAAACACCAAAAGGTGTTTTATCAGCCACGTACTGTGAGAACAGATTCTTCTGTGACTTTACAGGCGTTCTGTCTTTTATCGCTATCGATTTTGTAATTTTATCGCGAAGGAGAAAGTCTTGAAGTGTCTTACCTGTGACTTACTAAGCAGTGTTAAATATAAATTCCCCGACTAGATTAGACATAGTTTTATCGGTTTGGCCAAATGATTGAACATACATGTTGTTTTCACAGATTTTTAAAATATGCTGCAACCATCAGTCCGGCCACTAGCAACAGCCTGCCTCGTCCGTTGAGCGATTCTTTTATGCCCTTGACGTCCTTTTATGAAGACAAACGATTTCAAAATGAAATTAAAAAAACTAAAATTTGACTGGCAAAATCAGACAGTTTTAAAGGACACTATGTCGAGTCTTCCGATTAACTTTGCAATTTCATTTGTGATGAATGAATTCCCAGCGGGTTGGTTTGTTCGTCGACAGGAAATTAAGTTATATGGGCAGTCGTAAAGGTCGCTTCTTACTGGTTTTTGCTCATAAAAATAATTCTTATGAATGAGAACATGTTTATGATTTCCGCCACGGCGAATTTGTTTTACATATAAGTCAAATTGCTTTCGATACGTAAATGGCACCAAAATTTATTATCGATTGTAGCTATTAAGATATATAGTAGATGACTCCGCCTGTCACAAACTTATTACAAATGACATACAGCTTTATATGTACGACAAAGAACTCTATTGACTTATAAATCTGCTTTTAAAGAAAAACCGCTGCATGCAGAATAACAAATAGAAAATTGAAAGAATAGCTTTGTCAAATAAATATTGTTTGGGCTTTAGAATCGTTACCATGACAAGCAAAAACAAGCTGAAAAAAACGTGGCAAAATTAAATGATTTTCACGTTTACTGATTTTTGATTTTTCATCTTCTGACGCGCAAGGACTGGGAACCAATAATTTACTTCGATGCCTTCGTCAAATAAAAACTGCACTGGCCCATGCTCTACTATCTAGAAAAGAACAAAGAAAAATTCTGTTCAGAAGATATGCAGATTATTTACATTTACACATATTTGATAAAGCGCGCGTTCTGATTGCCTGTGAAACTGATGTTATATCATGCAGAGATCGAAACACCGGAAACCGTGTTTCGTCATTTTGTGCATTTCCTCAACGGTGTTTTACTAAAACAGTCTTTACATTAAAGACCATTTGAGAAACTAATAAAACACCCGCGTTAGGTTGTGTTTTCTAAATTTTGCCCATTTCTCTCGGGTGGCAAATGCTGCTCAATACGCTCTTTTACGACTCTCTCAGTACGTACAGCGTCTCAACAGCTTCTTGGTATTTGAGCATTCAATATAAAGACACCTTGCATGAATGGCGCCGATATTTGAATAATAATACGTATACATCGCATGCCTCGCATTCATGTGAAAAATCCTTTGTCTGGAAACATAAACACGAGGCTTAGGATGTACAAAGTATTGCTTTTCAAATTTAGGCGCCACGCTTGTTCAGCAGTTATTATCACGAATTTCGTGAGAGAGATTTTCCTCCATGTAAACATTAGAGTAAATTGTATTTGTGTCCCATGCATTGAAGATGATTCACTAAATAATTTGACCACTACTTTTGTATTCTAAGTCCCCTTTGGGTCAAAGTACTGTTCTAGGACATCTTCTGCTGGCCTAAAGGCGAGGTTGCTATAGTGCACAATGTCGTTTTTAACTGGTCCATTGCCTCCGTGGGTACCAGTACCCTGTGGGTAGGAGTCAGTGATGGGAAATACGTCGAGAACTTGGAAGCCTGCCTGGCACATGCGCGAAGTAGCGAAAGCGTTGTAAAGCAAAATACGCTGTGGAAAGAACACAGAAATACCAAGAATAACGGTCATATACTGATACATTGTCTAAGGGAGTAGCAACTTACTAGTTCCCAGAGTCTCTCTTTTTCACGCCTTGAAGGGAAAGTGGGAACAATTAACGCTGGTGGAATTCGAATAGTGGATTTGAATTACATAACAAGGAAATAGAGATGTGATAAAGATTTACGATTGAGAATTAGAATTCTAACAAATCCTAAGATAGGCGAAGGACTCAGTTGGGTTGTGTGAATTTATTTTTCCCCTTATTTGTTCCTCTGGCATAAATTTGACGCCTCCCGTTGAAATCTGCTTAAGACATCCTAAAGACCCGTGGAACAGGCGCAAGATAACGTCATCCGCTTTTAAAGGTAGTTGACTTAACTTAATGCTTTCATCGGATAGACTTTTTCGTTAAATCAGGGCGAGACACACGGTGTAAGGGCACAGTTTTTATGAGTCCCAATTAAGCTTCTACAAGATAGGATGAAGAGTAAGAGAGAGGATTCCCTATATTGGCCTTACTCTCAAAGCACACCCTCTCAAGTTGTTTTCAGAAGTAGTTTCCAGTCCTCGCGAGGATGTCATCACAAGCGTTGCGTTGAGACATTTGCAGACTGAGGATGAAAATGCATGTGAAACAGTTTTAGCTGTCCACGTGAGCAAAATCTACGCCAAGGAATTGAATTGGCTAATCCTAAACATGAAAATCGGTAGTAATGCAAAAATAACTTGAGAAGGATTACCTTGGGGGCAAGGCCTATAAGGGAGACTAACTCTTTCACCCTTTATGCTATCCTCTCTTGGCTTCTATATAAAGCTAGGACAGATGGTACTTCACCTGTTGCGTCAAAAACCGCTTGTGTCCAAGGTGAATGTTGCTGGCCTTTTCCTTATTAATGGCTGTTGTTGTTTTCCATATCACCGTTCCCCGAAATTTTGACCTCGTCACGTTTGATGCTGCGTCTTTTTCTTCATCTGTGAGCACTTCCACCAAACCGTCGATAAGTTTCTTGTAGTTCGTAAAGTTTGTGCTTTCAACGAAGTGCAGGCCAAAGTTCATGATGATTGCGCTGCTTTCGTCCATTTGAGGATCGTAAACAACTCGGCGAAAACTCTGTAAAACTCTTTCATTGTCGTAATCGTAGTTGTCGTTTTCTTTCTTGGCAGCAGTAACGTTGGCAACCGGGTAAATCCAGTTGTAACTGAAATTACATCGCTTGAAAATGTCTCGACACAGTTGTCTTTGCATAAGCGATTGAGCAAAGAAGACGTTAACAGAATCGCCAAAAATCCATAATGTTCCTTCTTTGGTGGGAGACTCGCGCTTTTGGGGTGGCTCTGTGATCAATAAGTAAACTCAGTAAGCAATTAAAAAAGACAAAATTCTATGGAAATGATTGGTTTACCTCATAATACTTACTCTCCCACTGATTTGTAATTGCTACTAGGTCAAATAAGCTCTCTCTTTCTTTGTTTCCCAAATCTGCAGACATTATTGTTATTCTGTTCAACTTGCGTCGACTTCTGTGTTCTTTTTTTAATAAACTACCGTAAACATATAGCTCACGTACCTTTAACATGTGGCTTCCACGTGTTCTGAACCCATCGCCCATACCCATCCCACATGAAGTTACATTTGGTGGCACAATTTACTTTGCCGACTCCATGCTGATACTTGTCTGAAATGCTGGCGAAAGAGACCCTCCCTTGAGTAAAGAATAAATCTCATTTTAGTCAAAATCTCGGGCAAGCACTTTCTTCATTATAGCTGGAAAGGTTTGGGCACCTTCGATGGAAGTGGCTCGTACGCAGAATCTCAGTTCCACTCCCCGGAGAAGTGCGAAATGAGGCCGCAATATATACTTGAGCTCTTACTGTAAGTGATTTTGAGGTCTGTACTTTAATTTACGGACCGGGTTTTGCCCCTTCGCTTCACATAAATTGGAGGGGAAAAAACGAGGATCCGTAAAAAGAGGTCAGCAAGATATTTATTATATCTCTACCGTGTATCTGACGGGTTCGGAAACGATTTCTATTCACGCGGAACGACTTCAAATTTCTGACGTAAGTCGAAAGCAAAACGAGTCAATTTGAAATCGCTGTTAAGTCGTTGGCACGTTTTAATACACAATTTAAAGTAGTGGAGAGTTTAACACTTTTACCAACTATAAATGTTATTAGCACTTGGCGATAAATTACGAAAAATTTTGGCAGCAAAAACAACTTCAAATTTTAACGGGCCGTACAATAGCATACGGCCCGCTAAATTGAGCAATCACAGCGCGCGTAGTAACTAAGAGATAAAAAAATTGGGTCTACCTGAAGTAATGCTGAATGCCAACAGGAATGCAATTTATGTTAAGCCTGAGGGACATATAGTTCGCTTTTTGCTCTTTGCTACAGTTATTCTCTACTTGCACAAATCCCATTATACACCTTTCTTATCCCCCCAAAAAATTTACATAGGCATTGTTTTAGATTTCTCATTGGACATCTTCATGTCCCAGGAGAAATTGCAAACAATGATTATGCAAAATTTTGGGGGGTAAAAGAGGTGTATCATGGGATTTGCGCAAGTACAGAATACAGGATTTGGGTACAAGCTGCAATCTTCAAACGAGAGATTTACTAGACCTACAAGCGACATGAAGATTCTTACCATCACTAGCACGTGGGATTGTTATTTCGACAGGACTCCCATCCCACAAAGCTTCTTGGAGATAATCTTTATTTCCATCGACTTGTGGATGTCGCTGATATTTTCCTTGCGCGTTCCCTTGGAAATAAATTTTAGTTAGTCTAGTTGTTCATTATTGCAGGATTAACTAGTTGCTGCGGGTGCCTCGGTAACTATCAAAGAAAACTCTAGTAGTATCTAAAGCGAAGACGATAGCGAGCGGTGATATTGAGTGAGAGATAGACGACCTCAAAGATTATTGAACTCATATCATGTATTGTATCATCGATCAGTGTGCAGTCCAACGGAACTCAAAATACGGAGTTTAAGCAGATCGCGTGGTTCCTCAATATTTTTAACTCGGCGACAAGATGACTTGCTTAGAAAATCAAAGCAAGATTTCACAGACGACATGAAATCCCCTTAATTCAATTTAGTTGTGCAGCAAGCTAGAGGCTATCTAATTTAAGGGTTAATGGATCCAAAGTGCGATGAAAGGACCAGAACCCGTAGAGGACGCGGACGTACGCCGAGGATTCATTCCGAACATTATGCAGTCTAAGGGAGCCGTCCTCTTGGTATGTATGTTCTTGATCGAGTTATCGGGATAAACAGCAGCCACTTTAAACTTGCACTTAATTAAGGTTTTAATTAACTAACCGTGTTAAGGAAGTGTTAACGGTGTATTGCAAAACACTTAGGAACCTACCAATCATAAACCAGTCCCGGGGAGGATCCTTAAATCCATCACATAAAGTGTAATCCAACGTGATATTTGCAGTGTATACGCCAGATTCCAGTGCAAGAAACAAAACTTCGTACGTCCCATTTCCATGATCGAATACTGTCGGAGATATCGACGACGGCCCTCTGAGGAGGACCCTCCATGTGTCACCGCCTTGTGTCTTGGGAAGCCCCTCCTTTGTTTGCGATTGAATGCTAAAACGACTGTATTCTCCCACGGGTTTGATGTTCCAAAGTGAAATAAAGCTGTTGTTGGGATCAGTAGCATTTGTTCTGTCCATTGATGAGTTCCAGGCCATTTTGCTCTCACAAGGCGAGATCATGCCCTTCCAATCCAATCTCCACCGCTGTTGTCTACACCAGTGCGTCAGAAACTCCGTCGAGACCTTTCTGCTCTGTATTTCCTTCTCAAGCATCTCAGCCGTGTTATCTTTAAGCGGTATGTTTTTCTGCTCCAGGGATTTTTCATAATTTTCCCGATTTAACTTGTTTTCCACCGCTGGTCTTGAGAGCCACAAAAACACGTAGACGACAAGAAAGAAAACAACGAAGATCTTGTAGAAGTCTTTACTGGATCCTGCTGACCGTGGAAGGATCTGAATTCGCATGGATTATAATTGTTAAATCCGCCTTCTCTGACCAAATGCCTCTCCTACTTGCTATTCAGTTGCATCAGCATTTCTAGATCATAATACGAACAATAGCACACATATGTAAATCTTAATTAACGAAGCTGGTGTCATATATGAGTGATATGTCACATTAAGGATGTGCACCATTTGTTATAGGTCCGATCGGTTCAACTTGACCATCCATAAAAGATTCATATTGCTTCATTAAAATTTAACTTTGCGGGACAGTAGGTAATGAAAAAAGAGTAATAAAGAGGATGTTGTTGTTGTTGTTGTTGTTATTCCCCCCTCCCCCCGCCCCTCCCCCCGCCCCTCCCCCCAATTCCTTGTTCTCTTTGCTTCTTACAGCGTGGCCAGGACAAGTTTTCCTCAGACTTGGTGAGTTGGGCTCCTCAAAACTGATTCTGGTCTGCTCTTAAAATAAATAAATTACAGTATTTAGCCAGAGAGGAATCTACATCAGGCTTCGCTCGTTTTCATGCGGTTCCTCTATCCTGATCGAATTGGAATTTGGAAATGGTTTTTCAGAAGGGACGAAAACCATAGTACTCGGGGAAAACCATACGAGCAAGTCGAGAACCAAAAACAAACTAAACCCACATATAACTTAACTTAAACTTAAACTTTAACTTAAACTTAACTTTAACGTTAACTTTAAAGTTAACTTGAACTTAAACTTAAACTTAAACTTAAACTTAAACTTAAACTTAAACT
>Ga0126339_10001835_pt1 | contig 14851 bp, 7 predicted proteins | sample OrbTmetagenome_2_FD_92532 | JGI IMG/M metagenome (GOLD analysis project Ga0126339, IMG submission 92532) | Coral microbial communities from Petempiche,Puerto Morelos, Mexico - Orbicella T R C metagenome | ecosystem: Host-associated > Invertebrates > Cnidaria > Coral | place: Petempiche,Puerto... | reverse complement strand
GCGCTGTTAAAATACCTTCAACAGTCCTTTCCGTGACATTTCCGGGAATGTTTGGTAGGGTTTTGAGCACTCGTCTTGCTTTGGTCCCGAGGATACTTTGGATAGTTGCTATCTGTATGGCATCGTCCTTTTCGTGAAGGCCATTCGAAATCCGATACAATTCCCACGCTTCCTTCCATTCCTTCCACACATCTGAGAGATTGAGACTATCAATATCCAATTCCGATGGAGGTTTGATACGTTCCATGCCGGAGTTGGGAGTCAGAAAGGTTACTTTTAAAGAGATCCTGGTACCATGTTATGAGTATGAGAAAATACACATCTGCTCGCTTCAACTTCAAGAGTTTATTGCAGTACTTTTACACCACACGTGGTCCTCAAGATCACGTGACAATAACTTACACAGCACAACCAACTTATCATAACAGAGTATGTGTTTGACAAATAAGACGTTAATTCGTTTAAGGTCAGGTTACTTGACAGTGTTCGTCCACAGCGAAGAAACCTGACGTAGTAAGATTTTAAATATTTTTATAATTCTTATTTATAATAATCACAGTCTTGGATACTGTTAGGAGATGGATGTCAACGATTTTTTTTTCTTTTCAATGACTTGTGAGACGCGGCTTTTTACCCTTAAGCGTTCAAGGAAAGGGGTGGTTACCGTAACTCCCCCCAGAAGTTCTCGAAGATTTAAATATGAGATGTGCTCTGTAAATATGAAATTTCAACCAACCGTTCATTCATTCCTTTCGAAAAGTTTGACGGGTCAACTTAATCTTAACGTCGATTTATGTTAACATAGCAATTGCATTTTGACAGATGGTCAAGCCAAATTTGTCATTTGTTGTCAGAATTTTATTTCTTGGGGGTAGGGGGTGGTGGGGGGGGGGGGGCTCTGTTCTCATTTTAGACTAATATTTGTTACCTATTTTACATAATTTTCTCTCTTCCTGAGAATGTAACGAGGTCAAAAATAATGGACATAATGACGGCTTCAAAAGCCATACCCAAAAAAGCAATCTATTTTGTAGAGTAAGTTGAGAGCTACCTATTAAACTCACCCCTCCGTTCAACAACCTCTAGGGTATGAATTTGTATTGACTTGAGTTTGTATTGAGAAAAGGGCGAAACCTTATTTTTGATGTCTTTGTTATTTGATACTTCTAGATATTTAGAAAGAACAGGCAGAGCAAAGCATTTTACAGCTCTGTGACCTCCTTCATGATGTTTCTTTTTCGCGCCTCTCAGCAAAGCTACAGTTCTCTTCTTTGCAACAAACGTCAGGAAAATAAAAAATCCTGTGAAAAAAGAAATAAAGAAAAAGAACCATCTTCTCATTTATATATCCCTGGCCATCAACAACGAGATTTTAGGTAACTTTATTGATATTATACTATCCCTCTGGCAACAAACAAACACCAAAACAGAACCAAAACAACAACAATAACAACAATAACAAACAAACAAACAAGGGTTGAAATATACGATCGCTCATAAATTCACTTTAAAGGAAAAGAACAATGGAAAATAAATTTGGAAGAAAAGGAAAGGCATTATTTTCCGTGTAATCAAACGTGAGACTAAAAATCGAATTCTAAGCCCTTATTCCAATTGTATTACGGATTTATTGTTGATATTACGTCCCCCAACGTTGTAAATAAACAAGTGGAGACGTTAAGAAGATGATGCGTTGAATTAGGTGCCTCAGCAGTCATCTCTAAGGCAGAAGATTTGTGCCTTTTTGACACCTCACCTTGTAAGCTGTTAACCACCACAAAAATATATACTGTTGCGTCAGTTTTTACGATGGAGCTGAGAAATCCAAACACCCATGTAAGACCAAGGACAGAAGTCAGCTTGATGCACAGCAGAGCGAGACTTGTGTGGCTTCCCTGGTCGGACAATTTATTAGTTACCTGCATAAACAGAGTACAACAAATGGTTGGCGTAAGAATCTATTGATTTTTGGTAATATATTAATAATCTGGCATCAAGCGACTGGTACTCGAGAATACAAAACAAAAATATTGGGCAACAATCCGTCATAATGAATTGCATTACTGAGATCAACAGCCTCCACAACAAAGTGAATTTGTTAGTGAATGCCCCCTATTATGTGTTAACCCTCGATAAACAAAGGTTTTATCTTATCCTATCTTGTCCCGTCCCGTCCCGTCCCGTCCCGTCTCGTCTCGTCTCATCTCATCTTATCCTATCTTAATTACTGGCCGAGATATCAATGCGAAAATATAACATTAATCTTAGAATACATCTCAGAGATAGATGCGTTGGAGTGAGCCCTGAAAGATATTAGGTGTCAGTAGTTATCTTTCTCAGACAGAAAATACACTATACACTTTACATGATACTGCTGTTATTTCCTTATAAAGTGGTTTTGAAGAGCAGTCGCAAAACATCCTAATTAAATAAGGATAAAGGTCAATTGGGCACGCATCTTAATGAAGACTGGAATTGCTTCAACTGTATAGGCTTCTTGTAAAATGTTTACCTGCCTAAATGAAATGATCTTACCTTGTGCACTTTGTAAATAGAAATGACCGTCCAAGTTAAAGCTACGAAATTAAACACAATAACCAATGCAATGGGGACACCAACAACAGCTAGCGACGTAGTACCATTTTTGATCCAGCAGAATCCACTGTGACCTGCCAAAAAATAACCTATTAAAATCTTACAATCTCGCAAGCGTACGATCGACATGTTTAATGGGAGGGGGGGGGGGGGGGCAAAAACAAAAAATATAAAACAAACAAAAAAAACAACAAATGATTATAAGCCGTACTTAGTGGGAAGGTGGAGAAGGATGGGAGGGGGGGGGGGGGGGGGGCGGGGCATAAAGCTAAAATTTAAAACTCAAAACCAAACAAACAAATAACGCATATGGATTTGCATTAGCTTGGCAACCACCAACTCGTATAATTATTTTCAAACAGGCATTTAGCTTACCACTGACGAGTCTCTGAAGGGGATTGATCTCGCGACCCCCCGGAAACCTGGAATGTCAAGTATGACATTATGAAAAATACATATGTGTTAAATCCTTAACCCGGTCATACCAATGCTGTAAGCAAACGCATCCAGTCTCTCTCGAATACGAGACAAATCTTATTTGCACGATAATGTATCTTATGTAACAGAAAAAAAAAAATTCCACACAGCAATGTTTTCGCTTACCGTAGCCTATGCCAACAGTGTCCGTGTAATCCAACGCAAAGCACGAGACGACAACAACTGCAGGTAAACCCCAGGCACACGCACAATATTTAAGGAGAGTCCTCCTACTGTTCTTAGCTGGTTGGGAACGTGCATTATTATCTGAAATCATAGTAAAACATTGTTTATTGTTTTTAGTGTTTGAGAAAGGGGATAGGCGACTATTTTTTTTTTCTCTCTGACCAGTCACAAAAGCATATTTTGTGTAGACAACGCTTTTTACATTGTCTTCAGAATTAACACTGATAGTTTTGTTTTTAAACCATTAATATTTTTAATGTCTGGGTGAGAGGACTCATTGCAAAAAAGAGTGGGAGTGGAGAGAGAGGGTGAATGTACACTTTAATTTAGACTCACCTAGTCGTTTTACTTAGGAAGGCTGACATGTTTAGAGCTAAAGATATGATTTTGCAGTCCGTGCTCTATTATGTCACATGCTCACTTTTTTTGATCAAGACATAATGAAAGCATTTCTTACCGTGAAATACAAATGTTTTTGCCACATCAAATGCCATCACACTCATCCATGCAAATTGACATAACAAAAAGTAATGAAGAAGAACAGCAATTCCAGTGCAGAGAGCTTGGATGTTTCTTAATCCTGCGACAAACAGGAATATGTGATAAAATATCATTGCAAAAGACAGGTTTATCAGATTTTTCCCTGGTAGAGTCCTCAACTCCTTAAAAACGCAGTAAACGACGAGTAAAATAAGCAGCGATAGGACCGAAACTGAGCATCCGGCGTAGGTAATAATCTGTAATGGAGATACCACATAGGACCACCTTGCAATTGTTTCTCTGTTTGAGTAGTTGCTTGCAAAGTTTGTGCACAAAAATACATAGGAGCCATTCATGAAATAATCAGTGCGGTTATATCCTGTGGAGTGTAAAGGAACCCACAAAGTTCCATTTGGAAGCAAAACTGTGTCTGAAGAATTAAGCCGTATGCCGGAACAGTTCAGCATTATTTCGACATCACTGGTTGAATTGGTTGAATTGATCGAGGTGTCGGTATTTGCAATCACTTTGTGGAAAGCCTCTCTGCAGATTTGAACGAAAGGATCATAAACAAACCCTTTCTGACAAGTCTTTCGTGCCACAACTTTAGTTTGAGTTGTTTTGCCATGAATGCTGATTTGATTGGAGGAAAAGTCAAACAGAATGTTCAGTGGAGGAGGATCAGGTTCTGGTGGAATCTCAGTTGTCGTCATTGTATACGTGATAACCGTCGTCGTGGGCATGGGAGCTGTCGTCCAAGGTGGTGGAGGTGTTGACCACGGTCCCGTAGTAAACGGTGGAGGTGTTGTTCCAGATGTCATGGTATGCAGTAGAGTTGTTGACTCAGGTCCTGTAGTAAGCGTTGTCGGATCACTTGTCGAGGTATGCGTTGACGCTGTTGACCCTGGATTCGTTTGATGTTGTAGAGTTGTTGACTTAGGAGTCGTGGCTTGAATTGGAGGATCACTTGTAACTGGCGCCAGGCATCCACAGTTTACCTGAGTTATGTCATCTCCACTGCACAATGCACAGTGGAGATTTTTACGGTGTGAATTTCCACAAACAGGGAAAGCATAGTATGAACAGAGATCTTGTAACACTGGTTCTTTTTCAACTATTTGTTTCGAGGAACAATTGCTTTTGGTCACAAGACATTTTTTGAAGTATTTTCGCTGTTCATTTGTAGGATGGTACTTAACTGTGCAGTTTTCTCTTATAAAAGCCAACAGCAATGCGTTGTCTTGAGGAAGAGCTGAGGCTGGTATGCGTCCACAGTCTGCCGTCATCCGCCAGTAAGATACATTTTGTACGGCATTGCACCTGGCACAAAACACATTCCTATAAACAGTACCTGCCCCGTTATCGACAACAGGCATGCCCCGCAGGAAGTCTGTGTTATCTACAATCTCGCATAAGGTTTGAATCTCTGATTTAACGGTACTTTGCGGACATGTGGTTTTCATCACAATACCACGACTGCCTGAGTTCTTCATGTTCAAACATTTCCATTGTCCACCTTGGTCGTCAGACCTCGGTTGCACTTTACTGCAACTAGTTTATAAAGAGCAGTAAATGACATCAACAAAAACAACAAGCAACAACATCAGCAACATCAACAACAACAAAACGCGAATTAAACTGAATTCTGCTACAGTCATTTGAACATTGCATCGATATTTACTGGGCTACTGTTGCTGTTGTTGTTTAACTTGCTGTCTTAATACAATAAAATTAAATGTCTCTAGATCTTTAGACCGCATCGAGCTCGAACAGTTGTCAGTCTCAGTAAATCAACTTTTTTTTATTGATTTTGCTGCTTCTCTTTCACCCGCTCAAGAGATTTCAGAGATAGGTTTTGTTTCTGCCGCTGCTGTTTGCATCATTAAGGTTTTCAGTAGCTGTTGCCGTTGTCGTGATTGACGTTATTGCTATTCCGTCTTTCTTTATATTGTCGTCCTTTTCTTATACTTGGGTTTTTGCGCAAGCTTGTTTGGTAAGATGGTTGGAATGATTGGCCAAGTACATTTTCTGCGCGTTTATGGACGAAAATGGAGTCGAGGTCCATAAACGTGCACGAAAAGGACGAGGCCAGTATCCAGACATCTTGACCAAACAAACTTGGTCGATAAAGGAATTTATCAGAATTTTTTTTTTTTTCTTGTGGGACACAGCTTATAATCCTGAGCGGCCAGGATAGCGCCATCTTGGCCTCTGGTGTAGCCAATTTCAGCGCAGGATTTGGTTCACGAATCTAGGCATGCAATAAATGTTCTTACGGTCATGTATTTTTTACTTGAGATGTTTTACTTTTTCTCTTTTAGCCATATATCTGCTGGCACTGTAATGACTAAATTACGGTAAGCCCAATTGGCAAAACTAATTCGTCATACTTGTTCTATTTATCTTCACCTACACGAGTTAATAGGTAGCTTAAGCGAAACAAGACGACGACGGCAACAAGAACGACACTAAACAAAAGGTTTGATGAGCAGCACAATAGCTGTGCACGTGCGTTGTACATTTCTTTGCCGTTCTCTGCAAAACAACAACGTAAAATGACCAAGTTTTGCGTCGTCTACGGAAAGTGGACGACGACGGCTTATTTTTCGTATTTCCATTTGGAATTGAACGATGTCGTTGCATATTTAGCTTAAGCACGTTTTTAGAGCCATTGGCGTACCGAACAGATCTAGACAATCGCGAATTACGCTGGTAAAATATAAATTCATTTTTTTACTAGGCGTTGTCCTCAGCGTTGTCACCGCCGTTGCTTAAGCTTCCTAATTGCAGGCCTATTTCCTGGAGAAGAAATCGTAACAACAATCTCCTACATCTAAGCAATGACTGTCACAGTAACAAAGTAAATTTCTTCCGCGCTCTGCTGGGTCAGCGACAGCGCCGTGAATACATCTTGTCTTGCACGAGTGTTCATCTCTCGGACAAAAAGCAGCAAAATGAAAGTTTCCAGTGATGTTTAACCGCTGTAAAATCGCCTTAGTGCTCACGTTGTTCCCGTTATATGCTACTACCAGATCACCATCTGTGTTCAGAAGAAATCAAATCAAAATGAGTAAAGTAAACTCGTTCTTCGCGGGATTTTTCTGAGGTTAAAATGTAAAACGCGACGTTTCGGGCGGTTTTACCACCATACAAAAGTTTGTATGACATTTTAACTGCAATAAAAAGTCCGCCATAAAGTCCGCAGTATCGAGGTGGAACTACGGTGTCTGAAGAAGAGCAGTAAAACTGCCCGAAGCGTCGCGTTTTAAAGACATTTTAACATCAGAAAACTCCCGTGTAAAACTATATTTACTTAATTCATTTTATATGTGAACATGAGAGGTTCTGAAGATACGTTATTGTGGATAAGTTTCTGTAGATAAGTTATTGCAATGCAGCGAAATTGTAGCGAGCATTCTAGTTGCGGATGGTCATCTTAATGAGCTTATCTTAATAAAATTATTAGTACGTGAACTCCATTGTATTAATTAAACTAATTTATATAACTATTCATAATCAGCATCGATTATGACATTATTTTTAATGAGGCTAAGTGTTCGTAAAGCCGGAAACGCTCCCACGAAATAAAAACATTATTGAATAACTGTAACTCGCGACTTTTTCGTAAACTGGAAAAATCAGTCAATATGTCGTTGTCCCTGATGTTAGCTTGGAACTGGATTTTTGTTTCCCTGTAGTAGACTAAAAAGATGAATTCATTTGCTGAATGTATCTTGGATGAAAAAGATGATGAAAAAAATTGATAGAAGCTGGAAAAATCTTTGTGTCCCAAAATGTTTTTTTTTTTCTCTTGTTTTAAACTATTAAGATACGTCTCATTGTGAGAGGAGGCTTTACGAATGATTGCAAACTCCATTTGGAGAAAAAAAAAAACGTTATGAAACTGAAAAAAAGTCATTTTTTCTTACCGGAGGCAGCTGCGGTCAGAACAAACGTAGAGAACGCAGTGATGATCAGCAGGATAGTGGACGTGCTCTGGGCTGGGTATCTATGCATTTTCAAGAGTTGCCCTCTTCAAAGAGACCACTGCAAGAAATACATTTGATGGACTTAATAAACCATAAGTCCAATATGGGTTCGGTCTTAACCCTCGGGCGTTCAGCTGGCAGTAGTGTCAACCTCCCTCGTTATCCTGCAACAATAGGGAGCTAAATGGTTATTTTAGTTCGGCCGCATAACACAATTTTACCAATAGTGCCATGGAATACCTAACAGTAAAAAAAAAAGATAAACTTGTTCACATGTTTGTCGAGAACTAAATTTTGCTCAAAACAAACCCCACTTTTCCTATTTCTGGGTTTTTAAATTACTCGCGACGAAAACAAATACGTCTGTGAACTACAACAAAATTATGCTGGTATCCAACACATGACGCTGAACATAGAGATGGTACTTATCATAAATATTGGCTTTCTACTTGGTATGATTAATATCAGTCGAAAAGCTTGAGCAAATGCAGGACAAATTCGACATCCCAGAGGTAATGATTGTGTATATTTGTCTTTCCCTCATATTGACAAGGCCCAACGAAAATAATTTGCTAATTTTATTATCATTTTTCATCTACAACAGGCATGCCCCGCAGGAAGTCTGTGTTATCTACAGCCTCGCATAAGGTTTGAATCTCTGGTTCAACGGTACTTTGCGGACATGTGGTTTTCATCACATTACCATGACTGTCTGAGTTCATCACATTCACATATTTTCACTGTTCACGCGCGTTGGTCGTCATGCCTCGGTTGCTATTGACTGCAACTAGTTTATGAGGAGCAGTAAATTACATCAACAAAAACAACAAGCAACAACATCAGCAACTTCAACAACAACTAAACACGAATTAAACTGAATCCTGCTACAGTCATTTGAACATTGCATCGACGTTTATTGGGCTACTGTTGCTTTAACTTGCTGTATTAATACAATAAAATTAAATGTCTCCAGATCTTTAGACCGCATCGAGCTCGAACAGTTGTAAGTCTCAGTAAATCAATTTTTTTTTTTTTTTTTTGATTTTGCTGCTTCAGAGATAGGTTTTGTTTCTGCTGCTGCTGTTTACGTCATTAAAGTTTTCAGTGGCTGTTGCCATTGTCGTGATTGACGTTCTTGTTATTCTGTCTTCCTTTATATTGTCGTCCTTGTCGTATACTTGGGTTATTAAGCAAGCTTGTTTGGCAAGATGGTTGGAATGATTGGCCACGTACATTTTCTTCGCGTGTATGGACGAAAATGGAGTCGAGGTCCATAAACATGAACAAAAAGGACGAGGCCAGTCTCCAGACATCTTGATCAAAGCCTCTTCAAAGAGTTATCGTTTTTTGTTGTTGTTGTTGTTTTTTTTACACGCTTAAAAACAAAACTGGCCGTAAACTTTTACCACCCAAACAAATTGGCTTAAATAGTGCAGAAATATTTCTTAGTCTAGTTACATCATTATGGTACTATCTATTGATATATTTCTCAATCCTTTGCCGAAAAGGGTCCAAAGTAAAATGGTGTAGGTTGCAGGTATATTATCGATGTCAATCAACAACGTCACAGTACGTTTAAGGAGAGAGCCTATGAATAGTTCGATTGCGTGTACCAATGCAAATGAAAATGCCCAGTGAGAAGTTAGAGTGGGATTTAAGAAATAAGTTTAAAATTTGTTTAAAAAAAAAAAAATCCACTCACAGGCTATATAAATGAGACTAACCTGGTTGAAACAAGGATATTCTCTATTATAAAGACTTGAGTCTTGACCTGAAGAACACTAACCAGAGGCAATTACAACACTGTTGATGTGGGCGGATGTTGTTTAATTTGCGCTGTTTGCTATTGAAGGGACTGAAAATCCATTACGCGAGGTTAAACATTTAATTTCGATATTACATGATATAGGTAGTATATCGTCAAACCAGCTGCAGGTTGTAAATCTAACATGGCAAGAACGGAAAGAATTAGTGTCTGAAGCGTTGAAAACGTAGGGTAAGATAATGTATCTTGCGTTTTATCTGCTAAACTAACCTGCCAGTAATTAAACCGATTTTTCATACTGAGAGGAAATTAATGAAATGGGTTAATTCCTGAGAGACCAATCGCGAACGAGGAACTTGTAAACATCATATATCTTTGAGCACGCTTTCTAAAAAGCATGTTTTAATTCTGAAAATTTACAAGGTAATTAATATTGGCAATAGGTATTTTTTCCGAAAGCAATTATAAGAAAATATGAAAAATGACAATTCCGGTAGCACTGTGGTGCAACAAATCGAGAAGTGATTAGTATCCGAAAAACGAAGAAAGATTGGGATGGGAAAAAGATAACCTGTATAAAAAGATTATTTGAAGCTCGTTCTAATGTCTATAAACGAATTGGCATTTACTTACTGACCCCATGGGAAACAATTACAAATTATTGGACGGGGTTGAGCAAAATATAATGATTTGAAATTGGTGAGCAGATCAATTATTTGCAGAAGCGGAAGGATGCCGAAAATAATTGATCTGCGCTACATTGACAAATCATGATATTTCGCGATAACCGAGTTCAATAATTGTTTTATCATTCGATCGCCAAGCTTGTTTGGATATTTAGATCACTCTCTCACAGTTCAAGGAAGCGATCTGCCATTTTTCACACAAGAGTTTGGTTGCAATTACTTATGAGCAGAATATTATTTGCAGGAAAAGAAATTTAGACGGGCTATGCAAGAGCAGACGAGTATTTGAAGTGGACGAGTAGTTGTGCTGTGTTCTCAGGCAAGAAAGTTGACCCTTACATTGCCTCTCTCCACCCAGGAGTGTAAATGGGTACTGGTGAAATGTTGGAACAACCTGACAGAGTGCTGGGGAGCAACCTGCGATGGTACGGTATCACATCCAGGGGAGAGTAGCAGTAGCCACTACAGAAACTGGAGTTGAGCGACGGATCTAACATCTACAATGTGGAACCGTTTTTTTCCTTGTTCTAATTTTTCAAGATGTTTCTGTTTTCTTTCCACGATCCGCAAAAAGGGCTCCTGCAAAAAAATAAATAAATAAATAAAAAAATAAGACAAAAAACAAAACAAAACAAAACAAAAACAACAACAACAACAACAAAAAACACAATAAATAAATAAGCCGCAAAATTTGCTCTTCTTTGACATTACACATACAAACATCGAAAGGGTCTATTTTACTATTTTCAAATCAAGTAATAGGCGCTAAATAACCCAAAGGAGTGTTATTTGACATACGTTCAGTAATATTCAATTACTTTTATAATGACTTAAATAAATTCATTTTTTTAACTTGGAAAATATTATTTTCCAAATTATAGTGGTAGAACGATTTCACTCCATCACTCCTTCTCTCTATCACTCCTTCACTCCTTCATTTCCAGTTAGACATTTGGAAACCCGGGGGGAACTCCCATATGAAAAGGCAAGGGATGCTCGTCGGAAAATATGAATTTAACTCCTAAGGGAGACTAATGTGGACGTTGCTTGAGCTTCATTAGACCCGTAAAAGATACCACTTAAAACGGTTGGATCACTACCCACTGTTGAAGAGCATCCCCGACCTTTTCATAGAGGAGTCCCCCGGGTTTCGAACATCAGCCGTCTAAGGCCGTTTTACAATCGCTTGCAGCGTGTCAAGTTAGTTATTTTTGAGAGGTAGAAGGTATAACGATTTTTCATTGTGAGGAAAATACTTATGGTTCTTCCTTAGCGATTCGATTCAGGGAAAGTCTTCGTGGTTTTTCCTTCACAAACCTACGTGTTACTCTGAGTTCGAAAGCAATCGATATAAACGAATGATTAAAAGCTCGCTCTAGACAATATTATTAACACAAGAAACGGAAAGACAAACGCTACCTTTCGGTAAATGGTTTCTTGACAGAAAAAGAAAAAACAATTAAGAAGAAAAGGAAAAATTACCTTTAGTCACCACTAAACTTCGATCTCCCAATGTCTCGCATGGCGAGCCGGCGCTTCTCACACTGCGCTACTTGTACATCAATTGCCGCCATTGTAAAATATGAATTATTTATTTACGTACCGCAGGCTCAAGTGTTTCGTTCAGTCTATACTTCACTTTTGACCAAACAAAATGATCTTGCCGTTTTTGACTACAGCACAAGAAAGACATGTACAGATACATACAATGCAAAACGTGTAGGCAGGCCTGAGTAACAAACACTCCCTTAACGGTTTACTTTCTCTTTTTTTCAAATATCACAACTCACCCCTGAATGGAAAAAGGCGTTACGGGCTTGTTCGAAAGCTGGACTGCCCTCACATCACAAGTAGTTCCTTAATGCGCAGTGTCTTATAACACCCTTTGTTTTCTTCTTTTGTTCTTTTTCTGAAGGGGTTGGGGCACGAGGAAACCCGGAAAAGGAGCTATACACGTCTTTAAGTATCTCGAAAAAGGAGATCCCGCTCTCAGCTCATACCACATTCCACATGTCTACATGTGTGTGTGTCCTTGTAAAACGTAGGAAAGTTTAGAAGAGTTTTGAACTAACACTGTCTACAGTAATTTAGAATAGATAGTTTACTAATTCATCTTAACTGTTCCAGAGTTCATTTTTGTGTTGTTTTTGTTGTTTTGTTTTGTTTTGTGTGTTTTTTTGGTGTGTGGTAGACAACTTAAACTTGCATACTCAAAAAAAGGAACCAAAAGGCGCAGGCGCCTGATCGAACGTATCCTTTATTGGAAACGTTAATACTAACTACCTATTAACCTAAAGAAAGGTCTTTGCGGGAAAACATCAAACCGAGACCTTGTCGTATTGACCAATAGGGAGTTTAAGTAACAACGACGGCGATGCCGAGGACAACGTCGATTAAAAATGACTTTATATTTTATCTACGAATCTCACGGTACTCGAAAGTTATTTACTTTGTTTATCACTATCAAAACTTTCACGAAACTGAATCTGGGACATAGCGATAAACTTGAAATAAAAATTTAAAAAATTAGCCGTCGTGGTTCACGTTCTCCAGGCAACGCAGAATTTGGTCATTTCACGTTGTTGTTTTGCCGAGGACGGTAAAGAAAAAAATGCACTAAGAATTATAACGCACGTGCACAGCCATTGCTCTTCTCGTTAAATCTTCTGTTTAGCGACGTTCCCGTTGCCGTTGCCGTCGTGGTTTCCTTAAACTCCCTGATAGCGAGGTCAACACGGCAAGGGCGGGCTTTGAGATTTTCCCGTAAAGACCGAACGTCTGAGGTCAATAAGTTGTTTATTATACGGCTTTTTGCTTCGTTTTTGCAGACCCTAATCGGCCTGTGCACATAACGGGAGAATAATGCTATAGTATTAGCCAAATAATGCCCTAGTATCACCCTAGTATTAGCCAGTGCGCGCGTTATATCAGCTGCAAACACAAGTCATATAATAAGTTAGGGTAACTAATGAATGCAATCATTTAGTTTGGCAAATAGCTTTTGGCAAAATTCGATAGTTAAAAAAGTTAATTTCTTTGATAATAAGTTCGTGGTGAAAACATATTATCATTATTATTTCATTGTTATTATTTTCGTTTTGAACTGGGGATATATATTGCTACAGGTTTTGTCATCCTTCAGAAGTGCAGGTACCTAATACTTCAAGGAAACATGTAAAATCGCGCTAAATACGTACTCGCCACTTAAACCAGGCAAAATATGAAAGTTGCTCTCATCTTGAGGCAGCTTACACATTTGTCAGTCCTGCATGTACGGCACTTATAGATAAGCTGAGATGCGACTAACACGCTTTCCTTTTAATATTATCACCCTTACTAGGAACGCACTAATCAACTCGTCCGCAATTGTGTAAGAAGACGATTGAAGGTTACCGTAACTAGTAATTAAAAGCGAGAGAACTACAAATTAGACGTAATGTAGAACTCAGAGCAGTTTATATATACGCATTTGATAAACTTGATTGAATGTAGATTATAGACCTTTCCCGCATTCCACTTCAGTGCGTACGAACAATAGTACCAGACAGAGGTTGGGGTGGACATTTTCACACATTTGCTGTATTTTTGTCCACCCTGACCTCGACTTGCCTCTATTTTTTGTTGGGATGCGGGAAAGGTCTATTGATGTGCGGTAACTGATTTATTATTTTGTGTCAAAACGAAAACTATCATACAAACAAAAGCAATGTCATATTCTGGAGGAAATCAAATTGTAAGGGATCCATTACAAGACAATCGCATTAAAGATTGTTGTAAATAATAGAAGTGGACATATTAATTACGAACACAATTAATAAGAGTCTGGGTTCCAATTCCGGCTAGGGTTAGGTGAAGATACATGTTAATTGTATATTTGGGTAAATTACTCCAAAATCATAATACCAGACTTGAGCACCAGGCCGATAGGTCACTCGGCTCAAAGTCACAATTGTTTCAATTTCCATTTGATAAAACAAACACTAAGTTCCCAGTGCAAGTAAGAAGGCAGCTGTTGCGGGCGCGACTGTACCCTTCAAAGTGTTTTTCTTGTTTTTTAAGCCTCGGACAAGCAAAACAACAACAACAAAAAAATGCATATTACCAGTTTTTATTATATGGTATGTGCTTGCGGCCGATATAACTCGCTCTAATCGACTGATTCTAGGGCATTATTCACCCGTAATGCCTACGGGCCGATTACGGGCCTGCCAAAACCATGCAAAGGTAAATAAAATTAAAAAATAAAAATAAAAAAATAAAATAAAAAAATAATAATAATAAAAAAAAGGTAGGGTACGCGACGGCCTTCTCGCGGCCAATCTTATTGTCGTGTAATGTGAAAGCTTACGTTTGAAATTTTCCCTACTTAGCTTTCGACATGAAAGATACTTCGGAGTTGAAAATTTGCAAAGAAACGTATTTGGGAGGCCTTGAAGCCGATAAATAGAGAATCTTAGGTTTTTAGAATTTGATGGCGTCGTTCAGTTGAAAGCACAGAATCCTTGCCATGGTATAAGTGGAGTAAAGAGATGTGGGGAGTGGGTTGGGAGTTGATGGTCTTAGGTTTTTTTTTTTTTTTTTTTTTTTTTTTTTTGTTTGGGGAAGTAAAAAATTTTTTTGGTTTAATTTTTTGTTTTGTGGTTTTTTTTTTTTGTGGGCACCGGGTGGCGGTT
>Ga0126339_10001834_pt1 | contig 14853 bp, 8 predicted proteins | sample OrbTmetagenome_2_FD_92532 | JGI IMG/M metagenome (GOLD analysis project Ga0126339, IMG submission 92532) | Coral microbial communities from Petempiche,Puerto Morelos, Mexico - Orbicella T R C metagenome | ecosystem: Host-associated > Invertebrates > Cnidaria > Coral | place: Petempiche,Puerto... | reverse complement strand
TTTCTTTCTTTCTTTCTTTCTTTCTTTCTTTCTTTCTTTCTTTCTTTCTTTCTTTCTTTCTTTCTTTCTTTCTTTCTTTCTTTCCCAATTTTTTCCAAATGGTCGGCCTTGAACACTCGGCTCATTGTTGTGCAACCATGATGTCTTGTCCGCCGTGGCTCATATAAATAGTGGACTATTCTGATGCAGTTAACAGCAAAGGCACTCTCTAGCTCAGTACTCTAGCTTGTTCGTTTAAGCTCGTGATGTGAATTCCACAAGAGTCAAGATTGAATAGTTTTCAAGTTGTGGCTCAGATCAGTAAGCATGGTGACAAAATAAAGCCGGGTTTGAGACAGTTTTTCACTTGATGACTCACGTAATGTTTTATAATGATACATGTTAAAATTGTAATGTAAGCCGAGATAAAGATTGTTTCTTTTTTGCTTTACCAGATTTTCTTAAATGTGCTTATACATGAACAATAACAGCCGGGACAAAGAATGGATTTGGAGCGTATAATATGAGTCTGCTGGTTTACTGTCGACTGCCCGACTTTGGACAGGGAGCTCTTACTTGAAAAATCGAAGTGTGTCAAAGATGGATTTCTAACCCCTACTGGGTTCCAAGGGCTCTTACCGATGTAAAGCTTTTGTCAAAAATACCTCAAACTGAGTGGTAATTACAGACGCATGTAGGAGATTCAATTCTCACCTTTGTAGATCTCTATCTCCCACAAAGCAGTAATTTTCACGCAAAACTAACTTCGGAGTTCCAGTAGCTAAATTCTGCCATCGCTTTATCCAAATTGACGAAAGACTTCTGTTCGCCAAATACTCCTGTCCTTTTTGTCCAGAAAGTTCTAAACTCCACCCAGAAACATCCAGTCGACTTTAGCATGTTTTATTCTGTTTTGAGGAGACAGTCGGCGCCATGTTCGACAAGAACTTAAACAAATGTTTGCCGTAAGAGCAACGTTTCTATTGGCCGCAGAGCTCGTGCATAATCAAGTGTACGTATTCCTTACAAAGCGAGCACCCTGCCTTGCCGTTACCATATAACTGCTCTTATTAACAACTCTTTACCGTATACCCCATGCATCTTGAATTTTCATTAAGAGAAAGTATTTCACGCGTTTCCCTGAGTTAATTTACGCCCGCCGAAAAACAATCATGTTTTATGTGGGGCAATTCGATGAATTCCATATGTGTGCCTCAGTACATAAAAGATTAATTTCAGTTCCTGTGCGTAGTTTAAACATAAGGCAGCTGTTACAATTGAACTGATTTGTCAAAGCTTACGAGAAATCGGAACTATTGGCAGGATTTTTCTGTAAAACTTCAACACATTTTGAGGGTGGTTTAGAAAATCGACACCTGGTCAGTTCACTTTCCCAGTACCCCTTCAACATTTTCGACAGAGGAAAACTTTAAAGAGTTTACTAGCGGTCAGCTCAGTTCAAGGGCTGTCATCTTTTATTCTTTTCTGTCTTTAATTTGTTCTTCGTGTGTTATGAATTTGTTGTCTAACTTGTTCTGATCTTCTCCTCTGTCAGTTCAATGTCAGCTGCAAAATAGTTTAATTTCTTTTTTCCTAGTTTAATAGCGCTAGCTCTTAGCCGAAAAGAGTCGGGATCCGTTCATTGAGCTTTTTACCTTGTGTTACTGGTTGCTCTTTATCTAATCTGCTTTCAATTCAAAGAAAATTAATGTTCGTCGTCACGAAAATAAACAAATAAAATTGACGGAACTTCGATGAAAAGAAAAAAAACCGAAACAACATTTTTGCCAATGAATAAACAATTAATTAAGTGGCAGCTTTGACATGGCTCCTTGATTGCCGCGAATACAAAACAAGTCGTATTACTTTTGTTCCTACAAACAATCCTGTTGCCTATTTTATAGGTTTTAAAGCTAAGAATGTCAGTCGAGACGCTTGAGCGTTTTGAGCGCTCAAGGCGATCGACATCACGTCTGATAAGAGAGTTAACAGGTCACTCGGAAGCTGCTAGTACAAAGCGAATGAAGTGATTTGGCCGGCAATCATTCAAACCTTGGGTTCATCAGTATGCATCGATCGGTCAAATCGACTGACATCGAATACACGAAGACTGAAATAGACAAGAGTTTCACACCGTTGAATATGAGGAGAACTAACCTACTGACGCGACTTTAGCGCCGAAAATTTTTGCCCAAGTGCAGTTAAAGTACTTTAGACGCTGACCGCGAGCGCATTGTTAGATTTTGTCGTGGAGCGAATTTCAATGTCGGCGAATATAATTGGAAATTCAGATCCTTTCTTTGTTAGAACAAAGAAATCGCTGTTTGGTCGTTGAAAACCTTCAATCGCATGCAATTGGTTTCAAAACCATTTAATACCGCACTTGAACCACTTACCTACAATTCTCGAATCCACTGCGTGACTTTCAATATCGGAAATAATAGCACTTTAGTGACACACTTGTATGGAGAGCATTGTTTTCGCTTATTCTTCACGTTTGTTGCTCCCGGCGAAACGCCAGACTTGTCCACAGCGTCAAGTCAAACGAACTCTGAGCTTCAATGTCGCTCTGAATCGTTATCGCTCGGTCAAAGCAAACATTCAAATGCAAATCGAGTAAACACACTACATATGAGTGTGTTGGAAAGCTATTCATATTTCATTGGTTCGCGGGCTTCTTTGCCCTCGGGTCAAGGTATTCTAGTAATTACAAAAAGAAAAAAAAAAAAGATCTTTAAAAAAGCTAGTCCAGGGGGAAGCGGAAAGTACCCATTAAAAACGCAGAAACATAGGTCCTCAATCAGAAGAATGCTTTCAGAAACTTTAGCACCAGCTGATCCGCTTTTAAACACGATCCTTTTTACTCGCCGAAAACAGAAACCTGAAGCCTCTGTTTCTATTACAGTTTATAAGTTTGAAAACAAATAATGGCAAAAAACACATTCAAGTGAAGTAGACCGTTATCTTATTGAATCTCTGCGGGGAGTGGAGGAAAACGCATACTTTTTAGTAAAAAAATTAATCATACTTATAAAAACATTTGTATGAATTTTTTTGTAATGTCAAAGAATTGTTTCCCGTGAAACCGCAAGTCAACAGAAAATCATTGATTGATGATACCAAAGATTCTTTTCTCTACCTTCTAATACGTTATCTTTTGTTTGGGTTCACAGTTCCATCGCTTTAGAACAATGTAATTTCCGCAAGTATAGTTTTTGATATAACACCTCTATTTCATTTTGTCCTCGCAGGCAGTTTGTTATTTTTGTTAGTTTATTAAAAAGCACGGAAGTCGACTGGCGCGATAAATTGCATGTCTGCCTCCCATATTGGAAAATATTAATAAAAACCATACAAAGTACGCGCGGTTGGTTAGAATTAAAAACATAATTAGGATACCCGATAACGTGAAATGGGCAAGGTCACGCTATTTTGGATACATGCAAGATTCTGCTTAGTCTTATTTCTTCTTCTTTTTTTTTTTCGCCTAGAACGTCTAGAGCAGCATAGCTTGAATGCTTTCAAATCATACAAAATATGAATTAACGTAACGCTGAAACTGCACAGGATTGATACTCCTATCGTAAATAGCTTATCTTGATATCTTTACACAAAACAACTTTTATCAGAAATCTATCCTTTTCTTTATTTATATACGATACACGGCCACGCTTCACTTCGACCGGTGGGATAGTTGAACTTCATTGTCAAGTCTGGAGCGCGGAAGATAGGAGCAGTATCTCCAAAAAATCGTCCGACTTAGTCAGACCGTGAGACAGAGAGGACGATAAACTAAACTGAATAATAAGAGCGATTTCCAATAAAGATTAGCTTATGATCGTCCTAGGCCTGTAACTGCCGATGGCTTTTATCGTGAAATCATTACTGAATAGTGACCAATAGTCCAGGACTCCATATGTTCGCAGGGAATAATTCCACTACTCGTACCAATAGCTGGTTTTCACATGACGTCACTAAAATTCGAACTACAAAACTATTGATCTTCCTGAGATTTTACTTAAATGATGTATAAGAGCAGCTGAAAACTAATATTCATACCAATTTTCCCTTCGAATGAGTTCTTGGTTTTGTGATACACTACGCTTGAATTTCTAAGCGTTTACGTGACGCGGCATTTACATGACGGCCTAGGGAGCTGTCATGATGGTTAAAAAAGTGACTTATTTCGGGGAACTTGGCTATCTGAACAGTTCATGTCTTAGAAAAAGTATTATTTTAATGTTTTAGAGTTCCTCGAGGGATAAATTCACGCCTTTGTAGCAAAACTCATTGACAGATGTTTCTGTTAGTTTCCGGTCGCCATGTTGGTGCCCATACGGATGGGCACCAGCATGGCGTCTCCATACAAATCTCTATAAATTTTGGGTAAAAAATTTCTCCGCGTATCTCGCATAAGAAAAATTGCTGTGACCAGAATTTTGGCGAGAGTCTTTGCATATTTACCTTCTTTCATTTCCCAGATTCTTTATTTTGGTCTATTTTGAATTGCGTGACACTGAAAACCAGCAATAACACAGGGAAGAGGGGGCGCGGGGTAGGGGGTGGGGGGGTGTATCGCAGAAGGGCGAACTGTCTAAATGTCAGCTTTCCAAGTTGCTTTACTCTATTTCATTGACAGGCACACGAAGATAAGACCCGTATAATGGTTCCGAAGGATCAAAGTGCGATCATTGACCAACCCCTCCCCAACCCCCTCCTTCCCACAAGACATTTATCAATAAAAACTCAGCAAGTTGCACAGGCCCCATGGTAGGGTGAGCCTGAGCATACAAAACACCGCATGGTGGGGCTTGGAGACTAGGGTAAAATTAGGCCCCATCTACGAGAAAGCTTATTTTATATCAAGTATTTCAGGTTGTGTATGCCTCTTAAATATGACGATTTATCATATGAGCAGCACGACCCCGCGCGCTAGTTCCCCAGAAAACCTTAAGAAAAAAAGGTTCAGTGTGAGGGCCGTACGCATCGAAGTGATAGGGCCGGAAAATTGCAGACGGCCCTACTAGAAACGCGAACGGCCTCTCATAATCGATGCGAGTTAAAATCAACTACGGAAAGAATTTAGTTTCTGAAAGTTTTGATTTCTTGAAATAAATGATCAAAGTGAACATTATGACAGCGAATTTTACAATCCTAGCGAACTGTTCGATGCAGAACTATTCAGTTACTGCCGGTTACTGGCAGCTTACCCCAAAAGCACAGAGAGAAAGTCTACGCTCCTCACAAATAAAGAGCAAAAGTGTTCATACGATAAAATGCTCATTGACTGAGTGAGGCTGGTGGGGAAAATATTTGGAACTCAGTCAGGACGTACGCCTCTCGCTGTTCTGGGTCCTTACGTTCAGAACTCGAGCCAAATATTTTCTCCTGTGGCTTTCAATAAGCACATAGTCACATTTTCTCTAAATATAACATTTGAAAACCCTGAACACTTGTAATAAACGATTTTTCGGAATTTAACCCCATCTAGCTGTGTGCAAAATTCAAGGAATACACAGTAGCCTTTCTTCACATAGTATATGTTGTAAAAGCCAAAACAACAGTTCTTTATGTCTCTGTCAATTCCAAGCCCACCCGTGACTCCCTCCGGGCATTTGACATTTTGTTTTCGGAAGGTTGCAAGTGACCCACCGGGCAGCGGGTAGACGCTGGTGCATGCAAAGCCCCCACGGTGGGGCCCTGAGTAAAGTGCAAATGCCTCATCCACGAGATAGCGTCAATATTTCATAGCAATATTGCCGTGTACTTGTGAGCGCTATTATAATGTGACAAAAAATTCTATTTGGTAAATAGCTTGTTAAAGTTTGATCATGATGACTGTTATTCCTGTACTCATTTTTTTTCTATAAAGCGTATAAGAATTTGATTCAAACATTTTCAAAAATAATGCACACCGATCTCCGCAAAGACAACAACAAACTCGCAAAGACGATGTTTGCAGAGAAAACTCATTGAGAGAAGACTTATCACTGTAAACAAAAATACGATCTGTTTTTATTTATAAAAATGTCAATGACCTACCTTCAAAGGTTTCTAGTAAACCTTCCAGCTCCTTTTGACTTAACCAACGACCCAAACCATACTCGCTCTCGCGTAGATTCTCTCGCACGCGGATGACCAACATTGATTTGAGGCTGGTGGTGGGGCACGAGCTAGTTTTCAATGGGTTAAATCTCAGCAAAAGAATTTACAAGTACGTTCTTTACTTCGGGTACCCCACGGTGGGGACCTCCAACCTGCGAAATACTCGTCAAATGCCCGGAGGCATGGGCGGGCTTGGAATTGACAGAGCCATTACAGTCAGAAAAGGAGAACAAGTATAGATAAAATATAGATAAAATATAGATAAAATATAGATAAATTTTAGAAGGTTTCAGGGTTTTGTCTCTGTAGAAAAGCTGAATCGCCATCTGTAGGCACTTTTGTGTTCGCATGTAACAAAATAACGTAATATCAAAATATAATCTGTAAAAAAGCACTATTGACCATTGTTTTGGTCAAAACTGTAGTTCATTCCACAGGGCAAAGTCCAATTCACGCGCTATGGGCCTTTGAAAGTTAGCTCTTGGCGTAAATGCTATAAAACAGAAAATTGAAAGGTTGTGACTGCAATCGTTTTTAAATACACTGTGTCTATCTAGATATCCGTGGAACTATATGTGTTTAGATATTCCGTGGAAATTCTTTGAGAGTTTCTGACTGCCAGGTATCCATTTATAAAAAAAAAAAAAAACGCTTCCCTGTTGCCAGGTATCAAGATACAACGTTCTTAGAACTGTTGGCTGTAGAGCTATAAAGCAGCTTATTCGATATTCAACGGCCAATTAAAAATAGATATAAATTTAAGAAGAACATCGTTCATAATAGCCCTGCCAGGTGGCTTATTTTTTGAACAACAGCGCCCGTGAAGTGTCGAAAACTCGAGATTTTATAGTATGCTCAAGCTCGAAAATGTCCTCTGCTACAAAACCAAAACTTGAAATAGCTTGACATTTCTAAACCGAACAAAGATCAACTGTTCTAAGGAGGTCTGAATGAGTTAATCCGTTGAAACTCTATATAAGAATTTCAGACTGCCGGGTATCTAGTTTTGTAAAAACTGACCTCCCGGCTGCCGAGCATCTGCCTGGCGAGCAGAGCCTCTTTCATCTCTCTTTTAAGCGGAGAGGAGACGGAAAAAACTTTTGTACCTTTACCTTTGTACCTTTCTTTGCTTTGTATCCGTTTACTCGGTACAAAGCATATGTACCGTACGAAAAGGCTCTCCTTGCAGGATGCCGAATATCTAGACACAATGATAAAAAAACAAAAGAAAAAAAAAAAAAAATAGTCTGTGTGACTTTTTGTTCTGTTCTTTTTTTGTTTTTGTTTGTTTTTGTTTTTTTCCCTTTTGTTGAAAGTTGGGGGAGTCAGGACGGGGAATGAGATTTTGCTAAATAATCTATCTCACGTGCGGCACGAGAACTAGACATTGACCCTTAACATGACCCTTTACCTACTAACTCTCTCTGTCAGGATTACTCTGAATTTAGCGATTTTGATCTCTTGCAGTTCTCTTGTGAAGGCAATTTCGCAACGATAGTGGTAGTTTCCTTTATAGCGTTTCAGGACATTACTACATAGCTGCAGCCTGACATCATATCTTACTAAGTGACAAGAATGACGTAACGAAACGCTTAGCTACGTTAGAACGCATATCTAAAACGCGGATCAGTCCCGTTCAGCCTGTTTATTTTCCTAATCGAAGAGATTTCCCTTCTTGTTATCCAATGCAATCAGAAACAAGTACGAATTTGTGCAAACACTCACGAGTACTCCGAGAACAGCCACCAGAGCAACTTTATAGCAACTTCGACGGAAATCTAGGGCTAGGACAGCGACTGGTACTGTTGTTCACAGTCGAAATGATAAACTCAACGTTGAAAATACTTGTAATTTTTGATACTTGTAATTTTTTTGTAATTTTAAGAAACTTCAATACAATTAGCCCGCGTAGCTGGAGGGATTTCCCACGTGAGTGTTTTTGTCGCGGCGGTGGAGACGCCGGGAACGCGAGCAGGGAAGCCGTGAGGGGATTTGTGAGGAGTCGGCTTCGCCGCTCACGAATTTCTCCACGATATAACTCAGTTTTTATTTCCGTGCGGAAATATAATGACGTATTCGCTACCAAAAATGAATTGCCTGCGAATCCCATCAATACAGGCTAATTCACTCTCGCGCATTTCATTTTCTCGCGCAAATAAAATTCTGTTTCCTCGCGGAAATACAACAACGGAAATCACTTGCTCGCGAATCCCGCGTGCTACACGGGCTATATATAACAAAGCTTATCTCTCATCCTGTTAGTAAGGCAGAGGCTGCGTTCGAAGTCAACAAAGAAAATTGTTTAATTAAACTAACGGGTCCGTTTACTCAAGTTATGCTGCAATCGATGCTGCATTGGTGGGAGACGAAGAATGTTAAGAAGTAAACCGGATTAGAACCAACGTCTCAGCAACTCAGTTTGATCATGCTGAGGCTAACAAATTGCTGCTCTTGTAATCACCACATACAAATTCTTGATAATCATTTCATGTCAAACAGACTTCCAATACGGCGCAAAGTTTCTTAAATCGCTTTCTTGCACGTGCAACTTCTATCGTGGCTTTGAAATGGCCTTTTTAACCTTTTCCAAAACTACAGTTGATAATTCCTTTTCATGCTCTTTTTCATAGGTATAGCTCTTTCCAGAAATTTAGTACTTAAGACTTTTTTTAACGGTTTGTACCTACCCCAGCCAAGGAAATCTCCAGGATGGACGAGATCTTTTAGTTCGTAGAAAATAAATCATCGCGAACTGGGGGCCGAGATGCAGCTAAACAGGCATATTAAGAAAGACACTTAATACCCATGCAAAGAATTAACTTCGTGGCATTGTCACGTCATTGAATTATTTTTTGCTTATCCAATTATAGTAAATACCATAAAATCCCACTTTTAAGTCCAGGAGCCCCGCTGAGCTTATTAGAACTTTACAAAGAATGGGGCGGAGGTGGGGCTTAAAACTCAGGCAAAAGAAATAACTTCTCGCCCTTTTCGCGGACCGTTTTTTTCGCTTGTTTTTTTATTCAGTTAGTAGGAACGTTCTGTAAAGAGATGAGAGGTGGAAGATTAAAATTACAACTTATGGAGGGTTTTATCATTCGAGAGCCTTAAGTTAGGCATTTTAATTTGTGCCCTTCCCCCACCTTCCCTTCCTCCATCTTCATGTGTCTCCAAAAGTATTTATAGCTTTTTGTTGTATCTATCGAATGCTTTATGATTAAGCATTCGATAGCCATGTGATAACCACGTGTCAGTCATGACGTTGCGGAACGCTAAAATAACCTCATATTTTAATTGTCTGCGATCTTGGATCCACCATCACTGATTTTAAAATTTTGAAATAAGTCAGAATATCTCTAAAATATCAGAAAAAATCTAAGGATGCAAGAAATGCAAAGAATTGGGATAAAATCGTAATTAAATTGAAATTCCAACTAAAACAGGATGAAACAACATTTGAAAAATGGTTGGCGTAGGGAAGTCAAGACAAGTGCCAATTAATTGGCATACCTAAACGTTTCATGATATTTTTAGAAATAAACAAGTCACAAAGTTTGAGAATTACAGCTTGAATGCTGTTTTTCCGAGAAAACATTTGAAATCAGCGTTGGTAGACCCTCCACGGGTCCCAAGGATAAATTGGGTTAAGTACCTTACCTCAAAGCTGTTTATTTTGCCGACTAATGCCTAGTGAAGTTATGATAATCTCAAAAGCAACAAGCCATGACACGAGAATGGGAGAGACTGAGAAGGTCCACGAACCGCAAATCTGTAGGCTTAACTTTTGAATATGCGCCTAATGTAGGTAGCTTATTTAAAGAGCGTATCAGTTATCAAGGGAAAGTAGATAAAAAAAATATAGCTTATATCCTGTTTCATCCGAGTTTTACTTCGACTACAATGTTAATTTGACGAAATAATAACAATCATTTTTTTTTTTTTTTTGCAAAATAACATAAGATTGTGGTTGCATGGTAGAATCGATGGCGATCGCGTCAACTGAACAGGCCAGTGATTAGGTCATTCACATCACCCACGTAGTGCGCACTTTCCCTGACCTGTTGTATTATCCACAGCGTCTTCACAATGGCCGTCAAAAATAAAAGGAAGAAAAAAACAGCTGCTGCAGTAATTTAGAGAGTGGCCGACCTTGATATTAGAAATTCTGGAACCAAAACGGTATTTTTTTTTTTTTTACATGTTTGTGTTTTTAGAATGATTGTAAGTGGCACTCTTGTGTTTGCAAGCGTCAACGCCACCCAGTTAATTTGAGCGTCCTCAAGCCAACATGCAAAGTCTTCTTGCCTTTCTACGATTTTTTTTTTCTCAGAGCCTAGTATTTGGGAGAATTAAGATTCTCCTTCAAAAACGATCAAGTCCGTTGTTCGTATAAACACGTGCTCAGATGCTTTAAACTAGTCAGTATATTTACCAGTATTTACAAGACTGCAGCCAGGAAAGGGTGCGTAATTTTCCAGCATAAAGTAATAAAACTACCAAATTTACTAAACATTTTAACCAGGTCACCAAAATCACAGAATAACATAATTTATACCATGCCATAAAAAAAAATACAGCCAATCAGAATACAGGAAAGCCGTTGTATATTTAAGCGATAGAACACTCTTTCTATAGGTTTACCGGCGCAATAAACCACGCGGGGTGTTGAGAGAACACGAGAAAAGAACATAGGCTTTGCAACTCTATTGACCAATCAGAGCGAGCGTGGTATCACATTGAATATCGTGTGCATACTGAGAAAATACAAACGAGTTGTGGGATACCACTCGAAAACGTTGCATAACTAGCATGTATTGTATATCCCAAATTGATAGAAAACGCCTAAAACCTACAAGTTTCTGTGTGATGATAACGCATACTGAATTTACATCCTTTCAGGCCCTCTGAGTCTACGCGCAATAGCTAATATAGGCGAAATGAGCAGGCAGGCAGCAAAAACGAAAAAAAAAAAAAAAACGCGGAGAGGACGTTTTTAACCGGATTATTGCCGAACAAGATGGGTTTATTCATTGTCCCAAAATGGAAGGTTTGGCTGGAATTCTAATTGCAATTCTAATTGCCATCAGATTAGTTTTGGTCACAGACCAAACTTTTCAGTGGTTGTGCAGTCACTTTCAAAGGTTGATTGAAGGTGCATGCGTCCGTTAAAATTATCGCATTTGCACTAAGGTGCTATAGACGCAAGTTAGGATTAATTACATACGTTCAGGGAACCTTAAAAATATTCAGGGTTCTTTACGACTGTCCGAACATCATCAAAACAAGGACAAGCCGAGAAAAAAAACAAAAAAAAAAACAAAAAAGGGCATCGCCAATGGAGCTATCGACTTTAATTGCGATAACTGGCAAATTTTCAGAAAGTAACAACACTCAGTGAAAAGTTCTTATAAATTTTTCTTATCTTCACATTTCTTGACTATTTTCGCCATTAGCAAAAACTGGTGGGTCACATGACTTACAGGAGCCCTAATTCCCAATGAGCTAGGATGAAAGGCAGCGCAAATGTTTTGTACGCACATCCGCAAAGCTCTCATTAACCCTAATTACTGACCATGACGTATTATTCATTGTCTCCTGTAAATATTATCTAGTCTCTTGCTTTCGAGTTGGATCCAAAGGATATTTCGAGCGTCTGTGGAAAGAACTGCAAATTCAATCTGGCGATGGCTGAAAACAAAACAAGTATGTAATATGGATTTTTCCCATTCCATGTCGTTTTATAATTTGTGCAGTTCCCACTCAAGTAGAGGCTACTATTCCTGCAACCAATTCTAGTTTGCTCTAGCGATCGAATAGTTTTATTTTGAAACCATATACTCCCATGCAGAGCAAACCTATAAAATATGAAATAATTTTCGATTTGGATAGCATTTGAAAACACTGACAAATATTTTGAATAAAAAAATTCCCGAATAGGCGTCGGCAAGTACTCTGAAAGGCAATTTATACGTCTTTCAACAACATCACCATGCCATGACTGATAACTAAGTTCGACCAAGACGCCGATTCGCAGTCGACTGTAACATGATTTTTTTTTTTCAGCATGTTACGGGCTAATTTGATTAGACTTTGAACGAAGGCGCGACGAGTAACTGAAATTGTCTCCTCGCATAAGCATGGATACCAGGCTCGTTCGTGATACACATCTTTGATGGCGAAGTTTCCGACAGTTTTTGGTTCGCTACACACGAAAAACAATCTGTTGCTGATTTTTAAACCTTTTGCCTTTAGCAACAGTGGCTGCCCTGGATTAGGACAGGCAAAAGTCTAACGATGTTCTTTATTAGTTCATTTAGTTAGGATAGAATATTAACTAAGCGTTTGGAAAAACTGAAAGCGAACCATCTTTTTTGGTCTGGAATCTATCTTCTCCATGAAGAAACTTTATGTGCCAGTTATTTGCTTTTAAAAAGCTCTGCCGGTTAACTTTGGAATCAAATCGCGCTACCTCATTCAGACACACGATAATTAAGGGGGACAAGAAAGGGATAGGGGGCGGGCAATGGTTTTTTTTTCTTTTTCTTCTTCATTTTGATTTTCTGAATGCTCCTGATGAAAGGGCTTGAGCCCTCGCCATTTTCAGTATTTCAATAGATTGTCCACGCTGTAACGTGCATAATTTGGGTGTATTTGCAAAGGTACCCACCTGCATCAATGATTTGAACTGCATGATCCGTTTTTCTTCCACAGGTACAGATAACTGTTTCTACTCAAAGTGCGGCGGTTGTAATGAAGACATTAGGGACAAGTACCTCCTCCAGGCACTGGACAAACTCTGGCATGTGTATTGCTTGCGTTGCTGCGACTGCAGGGAGACACTCGACGAAGGAAAGTGTTTCTTTCGCGAGGGGAACATACTCTGCAAGATTGATTTTTTCCGGTGAGCAATAATTTACTTCGAATATTAATTATCAAAGGCTCTAGCTTACAGTGCGGCTCTTTGAATTTTGAATTATTCGGAGGGGGAGACTTTGCTATTTTGTAGAACGTTTTATGGCTGGCACCGAGATCATAATTTGGTATTGCGGTCTAGCGTTGTTAATCTAAACGAAGTTATTTAATGGTGCACTTCTTTGAATTTCTGAATGCTCCTGATAAAAGGACTTGAGCTCTCGAGCTCTAAATTCAACAGATTGTCCATTCTATAACACTGTATTTGCAAACGAACTAACCATGACTTTGTATCGCGGTCTAGCGTCGTTTCCCTAAACGAAGGTATTTAATGATACAGTAATTAAATTAGAATTAAATTCAAGGTTTTAAATTTCATTTGATAGAGAAAGTTACCTAATTAAGTTATAATGAAACCCTCGAGACATCTCTTAGATTGCTTATCATAAAATGCATAAAATCGGTTGTATACAGCAATTATTTTCAATGACTTGGCTCTTAAAATTGTAAACTAGCTGCAAGAAAAGTAATGTGCTTATTATTGGGACTAAAAGTCGAGTAATCAAACCTTTCCGTTTTGTTTCCACTTTTATGTGAACTTTTTTTCTTGGGTACAATTTTTTGGACAATACGATGTTGTTTACACTGATTTAGACAACGATATACTGTTTGTATACTGTTTTGAAATGTGCACATGGTAAGTACGAAAATACAAGGAACAAAGACGACAATAAATTGACAACCATAATGAACTGGTTTGTAATGTACTTAAATATTATGTCTAGTTCCAAGGCGTATTTTTTTCGGTCCATTCCACTGGAATATTTATTAGATTCCATGCAAAGCTTTGCTGTTTTCTCGAGACAGTATTTAATGTAATTAACAGATCCATTTTTCGAATGAATGAAGCATATCCTCTGCAGCTTCTTTAATACAGCACGTAATATTGAAATCGTATAGATCTGAAAAAATGTTTTGGCGATAAAACTTGGTTACTATGACACAATCACCTGCCACAGGCAGCTGATTTATCTTGATCTCTTTAGATTCACATTTAATAAGAATATTGTTGCTGCTCTTTCTCTCTAGTTGTTTTATCTTGTTCTCGATGATCAATTTGACGATAAATCAATATACATTTGCAACTGGTTATACGAGATGTTTCAGCCTTGTAGTCAGCTGAGATTATGCGAGACTCCAGATATAGTTACGGTTTTTCTTCTTGTCGGTTCTTTAACTAGACAATTACATTACAGCCATTTGCATCTGCCCCACTTTTCATTTTAAAAATACTTTCGCTGACATTTAGCTCAGTCAAATAATCAAATGAAACTAAGTAAGATCTCCCCGGCCGCAATTTAATAGTCAAGAAATAATCAAAAGAATAATCAAAGAAAGTGGAAAAAAAAATCTTTGGCCTCCAAGCCAGAAACAAGCCCACACAATACTGCTTGTCTGGTACAATTGTCATTAATATTTTTCACTCTCAACCGTGGGGCCGTTCAGAGACACCTGGAGGCCAGGCGAACATAACCGTATAGCACTTTTAATATTGAATTGCAGCAACGTTTTCGCCAATACTGAAGTAGTGATGCATCATTTTCAGCAACTAAAATTACAGCAATTTCTGTCTGTTATTTCCAGGCGGTACGGTAAGAGATGCTCGATTTGCCATGAAGGTGTCTCCCCTCACCAGAGCGTACGCAAAATTGCCGACAAAGTGTACCACATCACCTGCTTTACCTGCGTGACGTGCAAGAGGCAGCTTTCCACTGGTGATCTGTTTTATCTGTTAGAAGACGGAAGAATTATTTGCAAACAGGACCTTGACGAAAGCAAATATTCAGGTAGACTTAG
>Ga0126339_10001833_pt1 | contig 14856 bp, 8 predicted proteins | sample OrbTmetagenome_2_FD_92532 | JGI IMG/M metagenome (GOLD analysis project Ga0126339, IMG submission 92532) | Coral microbial communities from Petempiche,Puerto Morelos, Mexico - Orbicella T R C metagenome | ecosystem: Host-associated > Invertebrates > Cnidaria > Coral | place: Petempiche,Puerto... | reverse complement strand
CCACCTCATAGCAGACCCCGCTGGGTCAGGTCGAAATAAACTTTCCCTTACACGCTGACGCTGAACATAGATATTTCTACTTCGTAAATGACCCAGCATGATACTGATACCACTCTTATTTCTCGAATCATCATTTCGTCTAAATTGTATAATAACATCGACTGGAGAATGACTGAATAGAGTACCTCTGGAAACTAATTTTGATATCTGGGACCAAGTAAATCTTATTCTTTTTTTTTCTTAAAAACTTCCCTTGTATTGATATTTCATTGGCTGGACGACATACTCTTCCATTAGAAGCTGATAGTCCAGGTGACAAAGCCTTATGGGGCGTACTGAGGTGAATGAATCTGCTCTTACTGCAAACATTTTCCATCAATGTAGTAAGTATTGAATTTGTCTCACCAGCGATTCAAGAGGCAGAATTCTATCAGCATTCGCTTGGGCACCTCTGTCCAATGAATCAACTAAACGGTGAACAGAATCCACAGCAACTTCACGAAGAACGATCACATTACGATCAGCGTGAGGATAAAATCTTGAACAGTCACTCAAAAGACGCATAACTGTTTCTAGAAGTTCAGTCACTGGGGAGAGCTGCAGTAACAAACATTAAATAGCAGATAGACCAAGACAAGGCATTTTACTACTGCCACCATAATGACGATTTATAGTTAAAGTAATTTTCATTGTTATCATGCACGAACAGCCATTCTGTCAAAAGGCACATTTCGTGCCTGCATATACAACGTAATTTGAGAGACCCGCATATACGCGCATTTAAGCACGCGTATATATGGGTCTTTTTAGGACGCGTATAATTGGGCATTTATTTCGCATATCCCGCGCTTGAGTCTACGCAAATATGTGGCCCTTTAAAAATGTGTATATACGCGATTTAAATGGTCGTATATATAGGCTCAAAGCCCATACGTAACGTATGTAAACAAGTATACGCGGCAGAAAAACCCGTGTATACCCTTTTGTAATTTTGAAACGATACCTGCGTAGCAGGCGTTTCCAAGAAACCACGCGAAGGGAACGAAACTACGAGCGAATGCGAAAAATAGGAGCAGGGGGAGGGGGTGAGGCAAGGGAAGGAAACGCCTGCAATCAATCCCTGGACTGCAAAACAGTACTATTTTTTGCGAACGCGGGCGACGGTCAATATACGAAAGGTCTGGGGCGAGTGTAAAAACGACGTGTGAGGCTCGCGCGCTTCACACGCGAGGATTGCTCTTACGGCGCTTCGTACCTTCCGAAAACGACTGTTTTGCAGTCTATCAATCCCAGACGTTTTACCGAACGCCCCCAGACATGCCGCACTCCCTTTGGGAGCCAACAGTCATTTGAGAACCAATGATCATTAACGTCCGGTAAATCATTTTTGACAAGCGCCCAGCATGAGCTTGATAGAGTCCGCTAAAAGCAAATATAGCCTGCAAGCAGGCTCCCGGCGAGGAAAGCGAGCGGACGAGCGCGAAACTGAAAAATTCGGAGAGCGAAACGATCGGTGCGGACTCGCTGGAAGCCTGTTCGCAGGCTAAGAGCAAATGGTGCGCGTAAATACGATTCCTTTTTATAATGATATGGCCTCGGATTGGGCCATTTCCGAGTTCCCTTGTGCCTCTGTTTAAGGTACGAGTTTAAGTGCAAAACCATTTCATGAAAATGACTTTGATCTGTATGAAAATGAACCTGTAGGGCGAACTCATTTTCATATATGAATGGTTTCGCACTTAGACTCGTTTTGACACAGAAGCAAAAGGGAACTCGGAAATGGCCTATTGCCGCGACTGCCCGGGGGGGGGGGGTGGTATTTTGGGAATTTCTGGGTGGGGATGTGCCGCTGGGACCCTGGAATCTTTAGCCTATACCAGAGCTAATTCAACTAAAATTTGCTAACCTATACTAGAGTAAACTCCCCAAATCCTCCCATCTATCGACACTGTTGAGGCTGATATGCGTAAATTTAAACTTGTCGATTTGATTTTTTTATATTTTGGGGTGGCAGTTCCTGGTTTCCTTAATCTAGATAAAATTTTCAACCAGCCAGTCAGTTTAGTGAAAAATGATACCCTCTTCTAGACCCAAACGCTCTGATTGATATACCCTATCCTAGAGTAAACCCTTCACAGCGGCACATACCTATATAGCCCATATATGGCAGTGCCCCCCCCCCCGGCGCGACTGTCATTGTTTGGAAAATGGAGCTACATACACTAGATCAAATTGGTGCAAGAAACATAGGAACGTCTCTGTACAAATGTATGGATTTCTCGAAGTAATGCTATGGCAGTCTCTGAAAGAAAGCAGGACGAAGATATGATATCCGTGATATCGTGATAACAAGCAATGTACTGTACTTGGCAGTTCTACTGAATCAACCAGCCGGGCGGCACAATAGATGTGCATAACGAAATATGTCAAACTTTTTCCCTCGAAAACCAATACTTAGAGACTTAAAAAACCTACCGTGCAATAGATAACAACCGATAGAAACTGTGAGCACATGACAAATTTTAAAAAAGAGGTGTCAAACTCTGTGAAGCGACATGCAGATAACGGCGGTAACCATGTATACCTATCACCTCAAAAAAAACTGCAAAAGCACTGTCTGACGGCTCCACAGTTCCTAAAATTCCTCATAATAACACAAGATAAACAAATGTGAAGCAAAGAAAGGTCGAGAGACAGAAAAGAGAACGGCAAATGTACAAATGTCACGAACCGTAGGAGTCGTGTAGGCCCGTCAACCCCATTTTACACTGGACAGACGTTGAGAATACATGCCGAAGCTTTTGAAATTTTCTTCTTCACTCCCACGAATATTTGATTGGATTGCAAGGATATCCTGTCCACGGACTGGACTCTAATGGCAGCCTCTTGCTTCGGTTTTAGATCGATGTGTTCGCCGTTTTGTGAAAGATCTTTCAACTTTTCCAAAACAGGAAATTCCAACGCTTCCTCGGACTCGGCCATATGTATTTTGATTTTGTCACTGATGTCAGTCTTTGATTGACGGGTTACTACCCAATCAGATTGCACTATTGCTTCCCGTTCGTGGGCGAACGGATTTCGCTAAAATGTTCGGGATTGACTGCAGGCGATTCCTTTTCTCCCCACCCCTCCCCCCTTCTCGTTCACTCCCTTCCGACTTCTCCCCATTTCTTTCTTACCCCAGGTGCGCTCCTTCGCTCGCCCGCTTGCTCGCTCGCTTGTTCGATACCTCCGCCTGAAAAGGAAAGGAAACGGCTGCTACACAGGCCATCCCTTGAATTAATAAAAGTATGTTCGGGACTGGTCAATCTAGGCGCTGCGAAAATTTTCAAGACCGAGTGTAATGTTTGTGATCTGGTCTTAGGAATCCGTCACTGCAATATAGGCTCACAACATGGAATCTGTGGAAATTCCCATTAAAAGAAGGTACGTAGTTACGCACATCAAACCCTAAATACATTTATTAGGGTCGGAAAGGGGTTTTGAGTATGAGCGTAAAGAGGGGGTTACGTTTTGAAATTAGATATACGTTAATTTTGCATTGAAATATGGAAGTTTGGTGAAAACTTCTAAATCCTCGCCAATCAAACCCATCCTAGTTCTTTCATAGTTTATTTTGACCTCTTTGGTGTTCCCAGTGAGAGCATGTGATCTTATTTATTTAGCTATTCCCTCGTGGGTGAACCGTTCCACTCTCCTTCGGATTAGACTTTAACTCTAGAAATAATCATAGGAGACTAGGGATTTTTTTATATGGCAAAGTCACATTACTTTTTTATCTTTACTTCTCAGGAGATTTGTGACACCAAGAGAGACTGGTGAGTATCTTCTTTTTCTATAACATCCATAACATCGCCAAAGGACTCTGAGGGGGCGGGGGTACTGTGGACTATGTTCTGCTGGAAGTTGGATATACTGACTGCAGCCCTGAGGAGGAGGGAGGATGTTGGTGAAGCAGCACATCCTTGGTGGTCACACTGGGAAGATTAGGGAAGATCCTTACTTATAAATTTCATGTTTAAGCCACAGTTGAAATATGTGTCTTTCACTGGTCCCTTCCTTGTTGCAGATGAAGAATGTGCAGAAGAGACAATTGAAGGGCATGCTGTTGTACATTTGGATGCAAACATTTTGCACAGGATCAAGCAAGAGCCAGTAGATTATAATGAAACACCAGAATATACTTGCGTCACGTTTCAACAGGACAGTGAAAATTCCTTAGAGGAACTGTTGCCGAAACATTCTACCTCAGATGAAGGTAATTTACAAATACAAACAACAAGCGGTGACCAAGGCGATGAGATTTGTTCTGTCCCACGGGAGAATCAGGAATCACCTGAGGGAGAAGACCAAAGTGATTTAACTGAAGTGTCAGCATCTCTGAAATCTGCGTCTTCCGTCACAGACACATCAGGAGTTCGTAGGAGTTCGCGCCAGCGCCATTTAGTACAACGACTATCATCTCAACACAAAGGGAAGGCATCTACCGACTTTCAAACACAGAGCCCTGAAGCACAACCAGTTAGCAACCAGAAGAACCTATTAAGGACTGTTCACAGACGAGATACGAGCAGTACCAGTCAACGTGTCTTTCCAAACGAGTTGTCTGATCAAGGACGATTAGGCGCAACACAAACTTATGATATAATAAGCGATGAAAGTGATTTCTTCAAACGACGATTTCGCAAGGTATGATATCAGGATAGTCTTCTAACGGAAGACGCGAAAAGGCCTTCAACCCTTAGACGTACACACAAACTCATCCCCCTCAATGGTATAAGGGGAGGGGGTAGATGAAGCCCCTCTCCCGGGGTTTCGTTGTAACAACGCAGATCAATATTAATATTCTTCTTCTTCTTCTTCTTCTTCTTCTTCTTCTTCTTCTTCTTCTTCGTCTTCGTCTTCTTTTTCTTGTTATTATTGTTTAGTTGTTTATTTATTTTTGAGATTTAAGTTTAATAGATAGCCCGTGGTCTACCCTACGGGTGCGTTCTTGAGAGGTGATCTTGATTAGAATCAGTGATCCAAGATCACTAAGATCACGGTACATCCAAGGAGCCGATGAATCCACTCTGGTCACGGATTTATCGGCTTTTGTGATGTACCATAGTCCAAGTTTTCTTGGATCACTGATCCTGATCCAGATCGCCCCATAGGAATGCACCCTACAAGGTGAAATATTTTTGGTTGGCCGTGCATGTGAAAATTACCGATAAGGTGGAAGACTATAAAAGTTAGAGCAGTCATTATCAGTAAATTTCCGAAGCAGCTTTTACCGAACTAAGTTGGTCTTTTGCGTCATCCTTAGTCCAAATGTTGCTTTCCAAATTACGTTTTCCGTCGCTGATGGTGACTTTTTAGAAGTCATGGTAAGATCGATGATTAGTCTAAAACGTATTTTCAGTTTGCCTGTGAAATTTGGTGTAAAAAAAGTCAGGGTAGACTAAATAAGTAGTCGTAATTAATGTGGGAAAGTAATAGAAGCATTTACTAGACGTATTACTGACAACTTCAATTAATCGTCAGATGTTGAAAGACTTGGTGGCAAAACGCATGCTAAAACTACAGCAATCAGCAGTTTACAGTGGAACTGTATCAGCTTTAAGGCGGAAAGTGGCGATTCTTGAACGAAGAAACATGCAGTTGGAGGATAAAGCTGATAGACTTCAGACATCCATTATGAATCTCTACAGCGAGGTGGGATATTATAAAATGTCATGGTTAATGTTTAAGTAATTGTTAATGTAACGAGACTTACATTCATTGCTCAGAAATAGCTTCGACTACCGACGACCAGCTGACTGCAACGGCGATCATGTATCTTGCTAAAGGAGTAAGAACAGGCTAATATAGCACAAACGCTTTTGCAGTTTGCACGCTGGTTTGCAACAATATTTCCCGCAATAAGTATTATTATCAAGTAAGTACAGATAGAGCGTTTTTTTTTTTAACTTGGTACCACGACGATCTGGTTGATATTACAAGAAAACTAAATTAGTCCCCTCGGGAAATGATTTCTGTTCTCACGCCGTTAAATGGCCTATTGTTTGACGTTGTTTGGAAACACAAATACGTGGCTACCGTGAAAAAGTCCTTAAGGATTTGCGCGAGATGTACGTTTGCTTTCAGCTGTTGCACTCACGGGATTGCTGGAAGAATATAGAGTGTATGACGTGCATTTTGTCTTTAGAGAGAGAACAGGACGGCTACGACTGTATCACGAGGCACTCAAGTCTCTATGGGAATGGTAAGTGTGTCCTTTAGTATGTCGACATAATACCGTGGATATTTTAAGAAGTCCTTTGCTTATTCTTGTTCAACCCCATTTGGGGCGTTTTTTTCTGCAAAGAAAAGCAAATAAACAAATCAAAAACGACACAGAACAATGAAAAAAAAAAAAAGAAATAAAGGAAAAAAAAAAAGATGCTGAACGCGCCAAGTTTAAATCCCCGACACATGGCAACACCTGACCTTTTTTGGATCTATCGTAACTATTGTTTCTCACTTCTTGCTATTTGTTTAGATTCTGAGTCGGGCTTGGACGGCTAGTCACGGCGCAGAGAAGCCTGTGACAACTGCTTCAGAAGAACGGAGACCGTCATGCGGTTCTGAGGACGGACCAGTCATAGTAAAAGTTTGTGGTGCATCTTCCAACGTTCAACCTACGCAAAACCCGCCAGCAGTTTTTCACAATACATGGCAGCAACCAATGACATCATTTCCTTCTTCACAAAGGAGCCAAGCTAACGCCTCACTCCCCAAAATACAGTATGTTACTTCCGGAGATGGCTTAGTACCTAGAACGCCTTATCACCATCCACCTGTACACTGTCGCGAGACATTTATACTTCCAGAGCATCGATTTCTTGGCCACAGGTCAAATGGAATGTCCATTTCTCAAGGAAACAAAGCCGGGTCTTTGCAAGCCACAACCATACCCATACAAAGCTCAGTGACAAGCAATATAGCAATGAATTGTGCCGCTGCTAACAATGTAGGAAAGCAAGGCCAACTGTCGGGCGTGGCAGTACCCTGTTCAGGCAGTGTTCCTGTGTGCATACAAAAAACTAGTACCGGGCCGATACATCGCATCGCCACCGTCCGACCTCAGCAAGTACTTCCTTCCACTTCGATTATTCCTGTTAGTCAAACTGCTGTCCAGCAAACGACTCAAGTACCACAACCTCCTCATGTTCAGCCTGCGCCTTCAAATCATCCGAGACCAGGTGATCGGAACACTCAGTCAACTTATCAGGCATCTCGCCACGTTCCACCACAAAATAACGAAAATGACTCACCAACAGCAAGACTGGTACTTATGTACAGTCAGAGTGGAAATACTCTCACTACTTCGAAGCAAAGTGGCGTTAGAAGCGACCAGCTAGTCGCGTTTCGAGACCAATGTCCTGAGACGGTTGCACAGATTACCCAAGAAGACCAGGCTCAGACCAAAGAAGGCGACCCCAAGCCAGAAAATACACCGCCTGCAAACAGTCCATCCTCCCAGTATCGCATCCGAGGTTTTCACGAAATGCTACCCGATTCGTACCCCAACGTGAAACATAACTGCAGAGCTAAGGCAGATTCAGTCCCAGCTTTAGGACGGAAACAACGTTCGCAATCCACAGGTGAGACTGCTTCGAAATCAAGTGAGCTTCACACTAGCCAGGAAGTTACAGCACCTAGACGGCGAAGACCCCCTCTGGGTTGTCCATGTTGTTCCCCAGATACCAGCAAAAGAAACACAGCTGGAAGCCAAAATTCAGAGAAAAGGCAAGGTAACATTTCGCCAACGCATGTATGTCGGCAGCAACAAAGTCATAGTCAGTTAGGACACGACAAGGATCAATTGATGGTGCCTGCTGATATAACACGTGCTAATGCTCAGGGAGTTGCAACTCAGTCAGCTTTATCCTCCGCTTTTTCACAACAACAGTGTCTTCCAGTCACGCAACCATCACTTAACTCTCAGCATTCTATTTCAACTGCAGCATCTGCCAATCAAACAGCTTCAACGACTTCAAATTATCAGTACCATCAGAATCTCTCCAAAGGTCAACTGAACTTTCCAACATCTGCCCAACAATCACTCCAAACCGGAAACACACACCCAGTAGCTCCTGAAAATGCATATCTCAAACAATCGTTTGAAGTGCCGCGACCTGTACAGCCCACGCAGTTAGTGCCACAACAAACGGGAGCACAGAACAGTCCCGCCCCAGTGAGAAAATCGTTAGATCGACCAGTTTCTTTTCGTCAGCAAGAAACTAGAGGGTTCCCTAACCAAATGGCACAAGCCGGTTTTCATCATCAGCGACGTGGTCATCCTCCCCAGACTCAAATATATTACAATCCAAACGAGCAGATTGCTCCACATAAAAAAGACTATAGTACCGTAGGTATTCAGGGATACATTCATCATCAACAACAACACCACCAACATCAGCATCAGCAACGACAACAGCAACAGCAACAACTTCAACCACTGCAGCAACTTTTACCTCAGCAGCCACAACAATTACCACTTCCAATACCACCACCACCACAACAACTACAACAACAACCACATCAACAACAACAACAACCGCAACCACAACAGCAAAGACAACAGCAATACCAACTACCACAGCACTACCAACAACCACAGCATTACCAACAATACCAACAGCAACTGCAACCTTCCTGGTTAACGCAGTATCAGCAAAGAGCAGGTTACTTGCAGCCTCCAGCGGCACCAAATCAGCTCCAACAAACCATGATATACCCCAAATCACATTTAAGTACACAACCACTCTGGCAATATAACCGTCAATTTACAGTGCCAAATATGAATCCTAATGAGATGCTTGTTCCTGGACAATCTGTCCGTTTTAATAATACGACGAATGCCAAAAATTACCACTCTGTACAAGCTCCTCTTAGTCAAACACAGCCCACTACACCATTTGAGTGTCCTCCTCAAAGTATGAGAGATGGTACCTATTATCACCAGGAGATGCAAACACAGGCTTATCAAAATCAAAGAGACGTCCCCATCTCTTCAGGACAAGTTAGCCAGCAGCACTTACGCCATAACCAAATGGTAGACGCCTCACCAAATGGGTTGCAGTCCTCGCAGTTAGCTGTCCCTCTACGAAACAGCCCAAATGCCAGTTTTTTATTTTCCAATCAGAGTCTGATGAGGTTTTCTACTTCATCCATGCCATCGACGCAAAATGGTACTCAAGCAAATTCTACAAACGTAGTGCGGAAGCTGTCATCTTTGTCTGGTAGGGAGAATGGACATCCAGTTGTAAGAAGTGCTTCTCTGTCAAATCCTACCACGCCTTCTTCATCTAAAACAATAACAGATGACCGTTTTCCAGAAAGTCAGTGCGTAACTTCTTCGGCTAGCCAATCCGAAACGAATGACTACGCTCTTGCTCTAACAGTCAGGGGTGCGCAAATGGGATCTGTTCAAGATTCTAATTTGAAAAACGGTGGCAAAGTCACGCCTAAAGAAGATGCTTCCTTGGTTTCAACTATTTATCAGGGAGGCAGTGGTTATTTTCAGTCGTCCCCTTCTCAACCCTCAGCAGAGAGCACGCTCTCCCACAATGCTAATAACTCTGTCCGTTTACCAATATGTACAGAGAAAGATAATCAGTGCAACCAAACGTTGTCAATCCCACACCAAGATGATTCCACTCACGTTTATACACCGGAAGATAGACTACACTCACAGGCCCGAGCCATGAGTAGACTAGAAGATCACGAGGATGGCAAAGTTAGTAACCATCTGGACTCTATAAAACCTGTTCTTAGTGTAGAACAAAGTGACAATGGAATTATTTTGTCATGGGATTTAAAAAACCGCGAAGGCGAATCAAAAGTTGTCAAGTATGAACTATATGTGATGTCCGTTGCCACCGAAGCGGGACGTTTGGCCAATTGGGAAAGTTTGGGTATCGTGGACGCTCTCGCTCTTCCTATGGCATGTACGATGACTCAGTTTCTCCAAGGAGCCTCGTATCATTTTGCTGTTCGTGCTATCACAGCAAATGGCCAGTGTGAACTGTTTAGTGATCCTTGCTCAATCACCGTTAATGGGTCACACTAACTGGTTTATTTTTTGTGTACCTTACCGTATGTTGATTCGGGGTTTGAGAATTAACTTCTTCCGTTTTTGTTTTGTTGCTTTCCTGTGGTCGACGGAATTTCTACGGTGTACCGAATTTAAGCACTGAGTGCTACCTGAGAGTGTTTAGCCAATCAGAGCACGATTTCAAAAGAAAGATTCTGAATTTGTTGATGATCTCACCAATCGAGCAGTGCGATTGTGAGCAATTAATAGAGATAATTTTTATCGGCTGTTAAATAAGTCCAAATTTCTTTGACTTTAACAGCGCGACAAGTGAGCGACAAAAGTATTAAATTTCATTTAATACCAGCGCGTAGAAAACAACTCCCAGCAATAATGCTATGATTTAAAACAAATTATTCCCAAAACGATTCAAAATTTTGATCAAGTTACCAAAACAAACTCGACCCTCAGACGCAAAACCTGTCGACCAGAACATAATTTTGAATCAACCCGCCAGCTCGGCCAAGTGTAGGAAACAGAATTGTGAACCAGTCTAGCGACCACAGTGATTGCGAACACAATGTGGATTTCCCGACTCTTAAGTCAGCGTTAGAAATAATTTTTAACCCAGTGGTAGATGTTATCTCGACACCAGCAACAGACCAGAGCTGTGATTGGTTGAAACTTTCAGGTGGCCAGATTGAAGATGTTGCACCGAAATTTAGATTCACGCTTTCGGATAAAAACGCCCGGGAAATTCATAATTATTGCAAGCTAAAGATCAATTTCTGTCTGCCCTTATTATCTTTGGAAAAACAAATGACTGGCTTCAATGTTTTAACTCAGCCCTGTATTGAAGCCACCATGACGTCAATCCAGATGATCCCAGATATCCATTCGCGCCGAACTAACCGACGTTAATTATTCGAGAGTTGGAAATTCAATTTGGAATAGAGCAATGGAAAGCAATAGATGCTGGAAGGAGGCATCGACTTAGTCCTTGATCGTTTTGTTGACTGTTGCGTATGGTTGTAGCGAGCACAATTATCTTTTGTTTCTGAAGGCGAATTTGTCTAGTTTTGTTACTACAGTATAGAAGGAAATTCTCATGTTTACCGTAAGGGAGCAGTTGAGTCAATATTTTGTTCTTTCCTCAAAACTGCTCTACTTGTATGTAAATAAAGATTCTTGTCTTCGTTCGACAGATTGCATAAGGTGCAGGAGTCTCCTATCATTTGTCTGTCTCTTTAATAACAGATTGGTTATCGATTGCGTGAAGCCCTCCAGAAAAAAAAAACAAACAACAAAAAAAACCTATATATTAAATGGTAATCAGACGAAATCGTCCCAGCGAAATAGCTTTATCTTACCATATGTCAGTCAATTGATCGAATATCGAATGCCACGATACTTAAAGGCACTTTTAGCTGATTTGTCTCAAGAACATGGAGGTTATTTTTTTTTCGCCATAATATAATCTTATTAATTCCAAATTGTAGGTATATACAACAGCTATGGAATCACCAAAAACCTATATCTATGCCTTTCTGTGTCTTTAAAAACGGGCGGCCGTCGCAGAGGTATTTGAACTCTGATTTTAAACGCCTTCCTTCTGTTTTCTTCTCAGAATTCACTTGAATGAGGATTTGCATTTTTTTCGCTGGTAAAGTGTCTTAGTCAACGTCACAGGTCTCGTTGATCTGGAATTGTAATGTAATTTTTTTTTTCCCCCGCGGCGTTTCTTGACTACCTTTGATCATCATTTACTCAAACTAATTATCTTGTCTAGGGGGGCGTGTACTATATTAAGACAATAAGACCAAGGAGAAAAACATTAAGGAAAACGGTGTGGTTATGGCTAATCACCTGCACGCGTGCTCAGAATCGACCTATCCAATGTGTTTAGCACCAACGGGCAGATGTTTTTAACTAATGGCTCTTTTGACCATTGTAGTTTAACGTTTGATCGATCTGACGTTTGAGCTCGTCTTTGATGCAACGATTGCATTATCTGTGCAAGGAAACCGCCATTGTAGCCGTTGTATGTGTAGTATATGAGCTGTGTGTGTTTGTCTTACCACAGAAACCTTTCCATTACTAAAAATTAATTGTATCAATTTATTTCCAGAGTTTATGACTTTGTATGCTTTTGGCATACCCCGTTGTTACTGTCGTAATAGGTGGAAACATCTCCGCCAAATACCAGATTCTTTTATGTAATGAATAATCATCGAGCAGCTGCATTTTAGGCAGTCAATACTGGAAACTAAGTATTTTCCAACAACAGAAGGAAAAACGATTGCCAGTCTGATCGTCAACCTGTTTGGTCTTTGTGCCAGTGCAACCGCCGTCTGAAAAATAGATGAAATTGTCACTTGTACTTGAGATAAGTTTCCAAAGTGCCGACATGATACATCTACAGCTTTTTGGCGACAAGAGTTTGCCACAAGAATAATTGGATATCAAACCAGCCTATTAGTATTCCGACCATCTTTGTAAGCACCAAATCTTAGTTTTTTTTTATTGCGCTCAAGCCACAATGATCAATGATTAATAGACCGTCTTGAAGCCGAAATCGACGACAACATCTCCAAGGAAAAGTAAAAAATAAAAATAAATTCCCGTAACTAGCACGCTCACCGCACTATATCAATTGCCTATTTTTCCGATTTTCGAGTTCGAAAATAGCTTTTGGCACTTCCATTGTTTTTCATTTGCGCGTTTTTTACTCAGAAGTGAAATTTGAGGTTTGCAATATTATTATTCCATCAGTCAATCAGCACCGCTAAACAAATCTCGCAGGTATTGTACGAACCAGTTCTTTCATTTTCCTCGTTGCTTTTGTTTCTGAAAAAACGCTGAAATACAAAACTACAAAAAAAAGCACATTTTGATATGGAAATTTCTGGTCAATTTAGATTTTTCAGAAATTAAGAGTTGACATAACTTGAGCTTTTTTACGCAATTCTAAATTCGCGTCAAAAGGTAACAGTGTTTTAAACATAGACGAGGAATTATTCCAAGCAATCTGTAGATTAACACCAGCTGGCAATTCGCTGTCCGCCTTTTCTAACGCAACCTCGTCGATCTTGACTTGAACTAGCCAAAAAAAAAAAAAGCAAAAACAAACAGAACGGAACAAGAGTTGTTAGTCCTTTGGTGCATTCTGCAACAGAATAGACCGACATTTAACATATTTACAGTAGTAGATGAAAAAATAATAATAATAATAATGAAATAAAATAAAATAGAATAAAAGGAAAGCAGGAAGTACAAAACATGAAAGCAGACTGACATCCTCCATAATCTTCTGTCGGGTTTTTACTGTATAATGTACAGTTATATTGCATATCACAAACGTATGTTTTCGGACTAATTTTTAACGTAGTATATATTTATATAGTTTATTATTTTTCTTTTACATGATTATCTGTTTAATGTAAAGGTCTCTCTCTCCCTGTGAGTGAGCAAAGCGAGTAATGAAATTAGCGGCTTCAGACCCGATGTAAACGATATGCATAATTTTCTCCCGTTAACGCGGATTGATTTGAATTACAATAGAAATACAAAGACGACAAAATAACACCAACATTAAAACCATTGCCGCATTTCTTTTCGATCGTTTTTCTTTGAGAAATGAGATTCTCTCCTGTTTAACACAGGCTGTTGCTCTTATGGAGTATTTACAAATAAATCATTTTGTCAAAGTAACTTTGCACACACTGTGTGCTCATTCACAAACCGAGGAAACTAGACCTTGAATGCTTTGTACAAATGTACATTGCTATTTACAGAGAATTTATTTGCATTTACCGAATGAATCAGGTCGTGTTACGTTTTAATCGTAAAAAAAAACCTTGTATATCGTATGCGATACGCGCGTTGCGGTTGGCGAACGGGTCACGGCTTGGTGACAAAAAATAAAAGGAATTGAAAGGTACACGCGCCTTGAAGATCTTCTAACTGACATTTACAACTGGAAATGTGGTCAAAATTCAGTCGAGTAGCTTCTATCGAGCGACAAGAGTTCAGTCTGTTTGTATATCTCATTGATACATAAAACAGACAATCTGTGGGTGTCCCTCGCGAACTGCATCGCTTGGGACGTGACCTGAAGGAACGCTTTAAATTTCAAAACATGAATTTTCAATGAGTGTTTACAAACTCAATGATTGGGTTTCGATCCGCTTTCAGTTCTTCTAACGCTCCCGAAAGAGTTTCCACGATTCCCAGCCCTCGTCAATGGCATTTTGTCGAGGTGAATGTGGTTTAAATGCCCGTGGGATTCAAATTACACGTCTGGCTGTTGATGGAGTTGTTTTTGTGCCATTGTTTTTTTGCACATGGCGCTCGCGAAGCACGTGACTTAACTAAAACGTTTCACGGCACCTTCCTTTCGCACCTTGAAGTAAAATAATGGCAATGAACCAGAGTTAAGCGGTGTAGGACCTCGGTCTTGAATAATTGTTGTTCCCAAAGTTTCTTTTCCGCCAAGTACGCCCTTCACGATCCCTTTTCAAGATTCCGGAGTTACGTGCGCGCTCTCGATGTATTTCAGCAAGGTCTCGAACGCGTTCCCGTCCGTTACCGTCGTCGTCCTCTTCTAAAATATCGTCTAGGTCTGGCTCGTAAGAGGAATGGCGACGAATCCTGCTGCCTTTTACCTGCGGCGGAACGGTCTGTTGTTTCGCTGGCTCGAAACTCGCTTGGCTTGCTTCCATACTCTTGCTCAAAATTTCCACATCTTCGTTCGAGCTTTTCCTTGCGTATACTTTCTCCGCCTCAGCGCGTTG
>Ga0126339_10001831_pt1 | contig 14862 bp, 7 predicted proteins | sample OrbTmetagenome_2_FD_92532 | JGI IMG/M metagenome (GOLD analysis project Ga0126339, IMG submission 92532) | Coral microbial communities from Petempiche,Puerto Morelos, Mexico - Orbicella T R C metagenome | ecosystem: Host-associated > Invertebrates > Cnidaria > Coral | place: Petempiche,Puerto... | reverse complement strand
GTGTTTTCGAAGGTCCATGGATGAGTTTATCGGGAAAGACGAGGCGTTTGTCAAACAATGACTTGTCCGTCAGGGACTAGAGAAACTTGTAGATGTTTTAAAGGTGTGTTTTCTCAATTTTAGATATTTCTTCATTACTTGTAAGCATATAAATATAAGCGACAAGGTGAACTATATTTTGTTTATCGCAAAACAATCACTGACGTGAACACGACTATTTTGCATTTCGCATTCAAAACTAGCCTAGCATTTTTTAAATTCATGAAAGTGGAGTTAAAATACTTAAGGTTTGCGATTTCAAATGATGCGATCTTCAAGACAGATCTTGCGAGCTTAAAATGCAATGCATCATCATTTGAAATGTCTTGATTCTTCACAGAAAAAGTAGCCTGCGAAAACAGGCAACTGTCATCGCTCGCGGCTGGAGGCACGTTCGCCGCGATCTCAGCTATCCTCTAGCAAACTGTCAAAAACAAATATAAAGAAATAAATATAATCAGAATCAACTAACACGTACTGTTGTCCTAGAAGTCTTACCGTTGCATTAAAATACTGAACAGCTGAACGTTTTATTCACCGATTAATAAAAAAACTGCAGAGGTGTTGGAAGGCGACGATCCCGGGGGCGGGGCATTTGCCCTCTTTCTTCGTCCCCACCCCGGGGCATTGAGACAGCTTATGTGTCCCCACCCCGAGGAATTTGCCCATTTATTTAAAAAAAAATGCAAATGCCCGGGGGTTAGCCCGGGGGGGGGGGGGAAATGGGCAACCGGGGAATTTAACTGACGCAAAAACAAATTTTCCTTTTTTAATTTCAATTTTCTTTCGTTTAATGTTATTTTTCTCGGTAAATTAGCATAATCTTGCTAGAGGCCTAATCAGCCTCATCAACCCGAGTTGAAGTAAAGTTATCTATCTATCTATTTATCTATCTATCTGTCGATCTATCTATCTATCTATCTATCTATCTATCTATCTATCTAGTTTTTATGTCGCAAACGTGCGACCCCAGTAATCCCCTGGGGATAAAATGCCCCGACGAACTTGTGTAACAATTTATGACGCGACAAAATCAAAAAGAAGTCCGAAGTGCGACCCATGCCTTAGAAACTAATTACTTCTAATAACAATACAAAGAAAGCAGTGACGTAACACTAGGTATAGCAATTTTCGATCTGAAAAATTAGCCATTTTACAATTGACCGTATGAGCTTGAACAGCTTTACAAAAGAAAAAAAGAAAAAAAAATCTTTTTATCATTTAACCCATCCATTTCTGAAACACAGACGTAGTTACCTGATTCTTTCCATTCGATACTAATTGAAAATAAACCAAACAAAATGCAAAATGTATTTGGAACTAAAAAAACCAGAGACGAATTTTAAGGCATTTAACGCTTCGTTGGTGGTATGTACCTTTTCGTTTCAGGTCCCGATGAGACAGATGGGAAATGTACTGAAGGTTAGTTCAATCGTTATCTCATACTGTTAAGTATAGAATTTTATGGTTAAATTACGACTGCTCTAAACATTGTTCGACAAGACCGGCTGATTATAGGATGTTGCCTTAGCTATTATTTGTCTTAATCCCGTATAGACCGGCTGATTATAGGATGTTGCCTTAGCCATTATTTGTCTTATCCCGTATAGTAAAATTCAAAAAAAAGCTCACCTGAAACTACTCTTCTAGCTCAGCCATTTTTTCGACGTAACTTTCACTTTACGCTAAAAAGTTTAAAGCTTAGTGACACTTACATGCCGCACTCATTTTCTATACACGGTCAAGCTCAGGTATAATCCTGGTGATCGAGATTCAGGGAACCAATCAGAAAGCTGGAAATTCATACATCAAAGGTTGAGAATTTAATATTAAATGTTAGATGATTACGTTTAGTGGCCGACACTAACACGTCATTCAAACATATATATATATTGATTAAGATAGATACAGCGCGGTATTAAACAAGCCTTTCCCCCAAGTTATTTTGATCGAGTTTCATGTTTCCAAACTTCGCATCAAATTCCTTTCTTACCCTCAGGGGAAAATGCTTTAAAGGACCTAATAGACACCGCCAAGAGTCCTGTAGGCCAAGACAGGAATGTTGATGAAATCAAGAAGATTGTAACTGCGGAGCATTTGTGCTCTTGCAGAGATCCCATCATGATGGCTTTTGAGGTAATAACAGTAACAATAGGGAGCTTGAGCAAAGATGACGGCGATCCCGAGGACAACGCCTAGTAAAAAAATGAATTTATATTTTATCTTCGAATTTCGCAATTTTCTAGATCTGTTCAGTGTACCTATAGGTCTCAAACTTGCTCTAGCTAAATATGTAACGCCAGCGATCTCCAAAACACTCAAAACTTAGTCATTTCACGTTGTTGTTTTGCAGAGGACGGGAAAGAAGTGTACAAAGACTTATAACGCATGTGCACAATCATTGTTCTCCTCATTATACCTTTTGTTTGGGTTCTCGTTGACGTTTCCGTCGTAGTTTGCTTAAGATGGCCCTATCGGATTTTTGAGTGACGATACCGTTCAACTTTGAGCGACTAGAGTGCCACCATGCATTATCAATCCAACAAAAAGATCGAACGTTACTGGTGTGCTAGAGAGAGATGAAAGTTTCAAGTGGGTTACATTTCACCAGGATCTAAGTTACCATAGCAACGGAATGACTCCATACCCTGTTTTACATAAGACCGAGTAACTTGCCATCCGGTACAATTTTGGAAATGCGACGTCGGGATCTCGGACTTGACATAATTGTCTCAATGATGGCAAAATTGAAAAAAAAAGCCATAGAGTGATGGTTTAAGGTGTCAAAATACAACAAAAACAAAGCTGTTTTGAATTTTATTGCAAGCTATCTTCACTAGACTTGATTAAATGGTATTCCGCTCCTAAATGAATCTTGAAATAAGTGTAAGAACTTTACAATGGATAATTATGCATAAACATAGACAAGACATATTTTATTGTTATTGTGGTGCTAGCTCGGGATATTTTGGCATGCTTCGAAAAATCGCCGGAAAGCAATCGCGCGTTTTATGAATTCATAATATACAGAAATGTACAATAGCATAGTGATTCGAGACAAACGAGAATTGTAATGAGGACAATAAACAACATGAGTGAAAATCAGCCTAATAGTTTCATGAGTTGATGCTGAAAATTAGCAGCCTTAAAATGTTTCAATAAATTTGAAACTCGATCCAGGATTAGTCAAGTATTGTGACTTGTAATAACATTTAAAACAGCTTTGTTTTTTGTTGTATCTAGACATCTTGAAACTTCATTCGTAATTTTCTCGAAAACGCTCTCATAGATTTTTTGTGATTTGCCATCATTAAGAAAACTATATCAAGTCCGAGATCTCGACGTCGTATTTCCAAAATTATCCCTGATGGCAAGTTATTTGTAACCCATTTGAGTCTTTCGTCTTCCTCTAGCACACCAGCAGCGTTCGATTTTCTGTTGGATTGATAATGGTGGTGCTCCAGTCGCTCGAAGTTGAGCGGTATCATTACTCAAAAATCTGATCGAGGCACCTAGAGATTCCATTAATCCTTGTACATGTTTAATTCCTCACGTTCTACTTGCTTCACTGCTGGTAGCCAGCGCGCCGTGTTTAAATGAAGTTTATTGCATTGTATTTCATTGCGTTGCGTTGCGTTGCATTGCATTGCATTGCATTGCATTGCCTTGCGTTGCGTTGCGTTGCGTTGTATTCTAGTGTATTCCATTGCATTCCATTGCGTTCCATTGCATTCCATTGTGTTCCATTGCATTCCATTGCGTTCCATTGCGTTCCATTGCGTTCCATTGCGTTCCATTGCGTTCCATTGTGTCCATTGCGTTCGTCGCCCATGTTCCCTGGCCTTATTAAGGTCAAAGAGTTACTAATCATTACCGTTGACTCTGGAGCAAAAATTACGTTAAAGTACCAGTTGTGCAGACGGTATCTATAATATGAAAGGTTTCAATGTAAGTTTAGTTAAACATAAATTAATTCTGATTTTTTGTAACAAATAATCTAAGGTAAACCGCACGCTTCTGAAGCTAGCTGATACTTACACAGAGAACACGGAGTTCTTAAAAAAGCTTGCAGACCAGACTGAAGACTTCGCTGTACAGCTTATAGATCAGGTTACAGCCAAAGAGCAGGTGGTTATACGGGACTTGCCTGAACACGTTGATCGCTATGCTTCAATGCTTAGTGGCATGACTGATGATGCAATCATCCTCTCACAAAAAAAGGTAAGTACAGTTCTCTCACTTCCATCTTCTAACCTTGAACACTCTTGCTAGACGACCGTCGTACCACAATCAGGTACGATTGATTGTATTGTACTGCTATATTTAACAATCCAATCCTTGCATTCAAAATTCCCAAAACACTTAGGAATGGTTCACTTTTAATTCCTAATTTAAAAAGCGAACCCTTTTTAGCTCTTTCCTGAAAAGTAACACTCACTCATATTTGCAGGAAAATCTAAACTAATCTAGGCTATGTCATCCTGACACCACTGTGAATATCATCAATTGAGTGACACTATGTAATCGAACTTTTTATTGCATAATCATATCAAGGTAACAGGAGATCGGTTCTAACGTTCAGTAAGCTCTTTTCCCATTATTTTGACCCAAATTCCACACATATTAATTTAAATTCCGATTTCAGTCGCCCCAAGTACAAAGTATAGTGCAATAAATTAAAAGTAGAGTAAACATCCAGGGAAGATCGATTTTGAGAACGGTTATAGTTAGCGAAAGAAGAAATTCAGGTCATCCATCGCTGTAGATCTTCATTTGTGATCTTTACCTGCAGTTTGTTGCACACCCATTACTGCACAAGAGGCTCAAGATGAGGTGGAATCTTGGTTTGCCTGATGCTTTAAAACCCCATGGGAAGTTTCGAAGCCTTCTGTTTTTGTTGATTCTGATAGACACAGTTTTGACTCCACTTCTGCTTCCAATCATTGGATACGCTTCATACAGAGACCAAAAGAAGGTATTCAGATACTCATAGTCTAAAACAAAGGAAGTTAGCACTCGTTCTAATTCTGTTTTCGTTTTTTGTCAGAGGCGAACATTTTTAAATAGAAACAAAGAAAGCAGTGAACTTGGACCCTTGAATGGTGAAAGATCAGATCTAGAGCAGGATGTATTAGGTAAAAGTCTGAGGTAACCTCTTCGCAAGTTTTAATAACTGTGCTACTGACCGACCGACCGACCGACGGACCGACCAACCGACCGAGCGACTAACCGACCGACCAACCGACCGACCATCCTACTGATCTACCAAAGGACCGATGGACTAAACAATGATACACAAATTATTTTATAAATGCTTTATGACAAGAACCAAATATTTTGGAATTGAGGTACTTCTTACGACATAAAAATCATAAAACCTTTATTTCTGTTTCCAAAGGAAAGAATCTTTCTACTCATAAACACATAAAAAACTAAACTTTAAAAATACTATTTTCACGAAATTTAAAAATTTACAAAATGCATGTAAAAATACATGTCAGTTATAAGCTGAGAGAGTTGCACATGGTTATCTTAACAGTTGAAGCAATTAATGAGCGAGATAAACGTCAACGCCTCGGGTTTATTTTCTTCAACAGACAAATACCTCAGTTTCTTTAACACGCCTCTGGTCATATTCGTCAAAGACAAGCTCAGTCAGGTGGTTTTCATTGCCCTTCACGTGCGTGTTTGCATCTTGGCTTCTACTGTTTATCCAAGGCTAGAGGAATACTTGATATTTGTTTTCTTTACTGGCATGGTCCTTAGCGAGTGCCAACAATATAGAGCATCGCCGTTAAAATACTTCAAGTAAGATATGCGAATTTTATTTTGAATATTGCCAGCTTGTTATAGATATTATTTTTGCGAGTTTAGAATTTTATCCGTCTAGACATACATCTGCTTACATTTATGAAACCAAAATAACATGAAATAGAAACTGGAAATAACACCGACTGGTTTAGTGGATTTACTGGCTCACAATGCTCAATTAAAAGTGCAGGCACGATAAAAGCGCGGAAATATTTTTGACACCTAGTTCCCAATAGAATGTTTTCGGTGAAATCGGGAAATTCTTGTTCTCTTTCACTTTGACGTTCCTCTCAACTAAAATGAATCACATCAACATTTGTCACATTTTCACGATTGTATTTCTCCTTTTTCTCCTCAGTATTACTTTCAATTAAGAAGATATATCAAACACTTAAAAGATCGTGTTTGACCACATCTCAGAACAACTCAAAGTTCCTCTTTTCTCAACTCGGTGTCTGGAAATGTGGTCAATCGTAGTGTTTCGCGTTTCGTATATTATGTCTTGATCGTCTGTTATAAAGTAATGTTATGCTATAGCGTATTTGATCACCACCAAGAGCCGTAGGAAACTGCTGATCTCAATATGTGGGGACTATATTATCTAGACTCCGGATCGGAGGTTAAGAATTTACCAAAAAAAAATCTATTCAGAATTGCATCGCAGTTAATTTTTTTTAACTGTACATTTTATCCCCCAAATTTGTACCCTTGTAGGGACATGTGGAATTACCTTGATGTTTTTACCCTTCTCATTTACCTCCTGATCGTGATCCTGCGTATAGTGACCTTTACTCGTGGTAGTGACCCTTACCACAATCGTTTGCTGGAAGTTGCCAACTACTTTTATGGCGCCAACACGATGCTTTTGGTCTTGCGCTTCTCTAGCGTCTTGGAGCTCAGCGCAGTCGTAGGCCCTTTACAGCTGGCGTTGTTTCGAATGCTTATTGACCTGGTGGTTATTCTTGTGCAGTTTTTCTTCGTCATCATGGCGTTCTCACTGGCCATCACAAAGAGCTACATAGCAGAGATGTCGTACATGACTGCAACTAATAACCAAACAGGAGGCGTGGCCAAATACAATGCGTGAGTTTTTTTCAGCTAGTTTTGCGTTATACTGTAATAAAGTTTACAACTGTTTTTCATTTAGGTCCCACGATCGGGGCTCTTTCAAGCCTTTTTGGCATTACTCGCTAATTAGACAACATTGTTCGCGTCCTTTTAATTTGTCTTTGCTGCTTAATATTTTATGCAATGTTTGGTTTGCCCAAGTCTTAAAGGGACAGTCTCACGACTTGGCGAATGAGCAAGTCATAACGCGTGTAATTTTCTTGTTTAAAAAAAGAATCAAAAGTTAAGTAAACTTAAGAGTTAGGAGGAAAGTTTTTCTTTGAAGGTTTTACGGTCAGTCGCGAAAACGCTACTATACAGTTTGTACGATTCCCAAGTACCACTCAATTCCAGTGTTTATGAACCAATCGGATGCGGGTAGATAAGTAATACATGTGTCCAGAACACTGATTCGATGTTCAGTACTAAATTCGACACTTTCTTTGTTAATAATGCATTTAAGAAAATTGCTCGATTCTGATTGCCTTAAAAGGAGTGCAATTTTCATGTAGCACTTCAAGAGTGCTAATTTGAAACACCAGTGCAAATTACAACGACGATATCCGAAGTTGGTACGAAGACATTAGAAGACATTGCCTAAAGAAACAATGTGTACACGACCTGAAATAGTATCTTTCAAAGTGTATTATTAACAACAAATCATTGGATTATTCTTGCACAATTTGGAATACATTTTTCGAAGACTGCAAATTGCATTCGCCCTAGCCATTTTGAAAGCCTTTGAAAAATTTACTCGTGCTTATTTACTCCAAATTGCGCTCGAAATCATATGATTACCTATACAAATCCGTCGATATCTTCCACGACATTTGGCACCTATTATTCTGCTTATCCAGATTATAGTTTGTGATTGCTGAAGTACATAAGACTCGGTAGGAAAGGATAAAAGTTACTTCATTCTCACGCAGAAGCTTGGAAATGGGCCAAACCGTGAAATTCCTCAATTGGATTACGTACATTTCTAATACGTAGCCTTCTCATACTCATTAATAATTCATCAAGTTTAGACAAAGGAAATCATCGACCGTAACGGTGTTTGGATACCTGATCTTAGTCAGACTCTTAAGATTTTATTTCTCCGTTTTCTCGTTTGTTTTAGTTTCGATTGAGAAGATATATCAAATAATCAAGACCGTGTTTGACCACATTTCCAAACACTTCATCCAAACAGTTCGTCAAAAATACTCCGCTAGCTGCGCGCCGTGTTTTGAACTCTCCTGTCGGTGTTTGGAAACGTGGTCAAAGACAGTCTTTCGTGTCTGACATACATGAGTCGGAAGGGGATAAAACATAAAAGCACCCAAAGCAGGTCAGAAGAAAATAATCAGTAAAGATATGTTGTCTGCCGAGAGGTTTTTTTCCAGATTACGCCCGTTATAAATACCTAAGTTTCTGTGTTTGTAATCTGAAGAGTATTATAGCAATTTTGTCCCTTCACAATTTCGTGCCACTTTAATGTCGTGGACGCCGCTCTTTCCTTCAACTATTCTTAATACTTGAAGACTCTCTGTCGACCGGCGTGCATTAATCGTCACCGGAGGTTTCGTGGGCTTCGAAACCTTCAATTTGTTGATGTCGATTGTTCCGCTCTCCAATCCTTTATAATCCGAAGCATCCATCCGGAATATGAGACATTTCATCTAAAGCAAACATATTTCATTACCGAGCTTAAAATTCATCATCTTTATCCCCTTAGCAAACATATTATACCTGTTTTTACCAGTGAATTAAATTTGATGCCGCTAAATGGCCCAAATCCTTTCGATTTCTCTGACACAAAATCAAAGCAAAGTATTCGAGTGGTATTCTTCAAAAATTTGTTTTACAAACCTGACGAGACAAAGACTTTCTAGGTAGCCTTCTGGTTTTGGCTTGATGAATGTAAGACTAACTCTCATCCTTTTACCATCATGAAGATTTTTGGGGGGATTTTCGATACAGAAGAAGATTGGATTATGTTAAACCATTTATATCGATAGCTAAACATGATATCTATAAGTGTGAACTGAACCACGTTTATAAGGCCAAGATAAGGGCTGTTTATCAAGTAGAAAAAGATAGCTGCAAGGTGGAAGAAACTGACCAAACCTGCCGGGAGAGGATTTTGCCATATGCAAACTTATAATATAGGTCGCTTGCATGCATACCTCTATGTGTTGTACAACTTAGCTTTTTCCTGCTTGGTTAGTTGTTCTAGTGATAATGTAGCATTGTCTACTTGTTACTTCTGCGTTCTAATTATGTGTAATGTTGTGATTGTATAGTAGGGTTAACTTATTTGTAATTGTTATGTTGTAATATCTACTTGTCAGAAATTAATACAAATCTTTGAATTACAAATAAAAAACAAAACAAAAAGCAAACACTCGCAAAGTATTCCGGCCGACAGAGAGTCTTAAATTAACAAATAAATTTATATATGTATGTTAATTATTTTATTTAATAATTATTGTCTTCAATACTGCTTTATTTCTATTTTGCTTTCATCGTAAGGTATTGCAAACAAGGGGAAGTCCAGTGGTAAGCTTATGTAATGTTTTCCATTTTATGTATATCATGCACTGACAAACAGTTGCATGTATGCCGTCGTGGATATAAAGTTTTACTTATTTATTTATTTATTATTTATTTATTTATTTATTTTACTTCTGGACATTTGTTTTAACTTAAACTCATTCTAGCTTAACAAAATTTTGTAACTGACAATGGTAAAACAACATACACGATATTATACACAATATGTTGCTGCTAATCCCTCTACTTCTGTTTGCATCGTCTGTTCGATCTGAATCGACAACCCGCTTCGCATTCATGAACATCCTGTACCATTTCATAACAACATATTTGAAATGCGATTCCGCTGAACACCTAGTGCTTTGCCTTCAGTGACCTTGCTGTTGCCATGCTGCAAAATAACGGCTGTATCAATTGGGTAATAAACATTACTAGAAAATTGAATGTAGCCAGTGGACATTTCTAAGTTTGTATTTCACTAACCACCGATCGAACTTAAAACGACTGAAAAGACTAAAATCTAGAGTTGTATCGACATAAACATTAACATACAGGCAGTTCATATGTGATACTATATATATTCAATTTCCATCTTCAATTTGCGGTTATCAATTCTTATAAGGTACATTCAGGTGCAGGTGTTATTCACGGAGATTTTCCTTTTTGTTACCTCCAGCTTGTTCAAGACTTCCTGGCAGCTCGTCTTGTCTGTGTTTAGTCAAGCGGACTTACAGAAGATGGAATCTCATACCAGTTTTACCACGGATGTTGTAGCAGTTTTATATCTGATATTCTTGGTTTTGTCCGTTATAATGTTGATCAACATGTTAGTGGCTTTACTCAACCACACATACGACAATATCAAGGTAGGATCGACTCATAGCAACGATAATTTCCTGTTATTATTATTATATACATACGAGTGTTTTACTGGAAATGTACACCACCTGTAAAATTCATACGAATTTACATCTTGGACCGCAGTGGCGTATTTTCCATATCCTTACTAGTGACGATATCAATGAAGTCATTTCGTGGCATTACATTGCGCAGCTGCCAAACTTTGCAAATTAAACGCCGATTGAAAGATGGCGCTCGCGACCGATAGGGAAGTTAAATTCACTGAAGTCGACATGAAATCGTTCACTAAGGAGTACGAAAATGCCAAAAAGTACCAAAAACGCCAAAATCAAGAAAGAAAATTCATGTGGCTGAAAGCTACTCAAGGAGTATTTTCAAGTAACCAAAGGAGAGATATTCAAGATATTCCAGTCGCCGAGTTGTAATTCACATACGGTTTCTGTTTTCGATTCGCTTCTGTAGTTTTTGGCTACATATTGAAAAGAAAATACCAAAAACAATATATTGCTCGTGGAGTATTGTTTTGGCTACTTGAATATAAAATTCATCCATGGATATCTTCTTGCCTCTATATACAGTACGCTTTTCCACTGTACTGAGCTACATGTATACCTGTATACCATCGACATAATCCTTGGAGCTGACAATAGTAAAATCATTACACATACAAAACGCAAAATTGCAAAACTACTGAACCGATATTCTCTCAGACTGCTGCAACATCAAATGGAAAAAGAAATTACTAAGCAATGTTAATTAAATAATTTCCTTTGTTATTTACAGACTAATGCAGAAGTCGAATGGAAATTTGCACGTGCCGTTGTTGAAAACCAGTACAGAAATCTACATTCCATCGTTGTGCCGTTTAACCTGCTCTCTGTTCCAATTGATCTATTTTACTGCGAATTTAACGGTGACTCTCGACAAGAGGTAATAAGAAACGTAATTTTTTTGATTTTATATTTGTTTATCATTTACGTTTCATTCCCTAATCATTTCTAGTAGGTTTGATACTAAATTTACTTTTCTTAAGTCTGTGACTTAAGTTTGCAAGTTAAAAATCACGTCTTTGTAGTCTTTTTTTTTATATTTCAAAGTGAAAAAACACAAGGATCCTTCGAAGTCAAAAATCTCATTCTTATAGTTTACTACCTTTTAAATTTATCTGTTTTTAGGACGCAATTAATCGACTGAAAGAATACAAGACGTATTACCGCAAACGCTTGTTTCCGATAATCACTGAACGCTACAGAAAGAAATATGGTGGATCATTTCCTTTGTCGAGTAAGCCTTGTTTGATTTCATGAGACCAGGCTTGTGTTTATTTGTTTAACGAATAAAGAAGCCTAAACAGTGTATTACACTTTGATAAAACACGACGGGCATTTGAGAACACGAGGGAAATGTAGAAAACACGAGCCACATGCGAGTGTTTTCTTCATTACTCGAGTGTCTCAAATGTCCGGAGTGTTTTATCACGGTGTAATACACGTCTTAGGCCTAGGCTTCTTCATTTGCTTTATGATATAGAGGTTATCAGGGGCGTAGCGTCCATATGCGCACGTACGCCCGCGTGTATAGCTGAAATCTGGAAAAAAATTTAAAATGTTTTTTTTCTTATTCCCTGCAAGCATGTTTTAAAGTTAGCGTAAAATTAGGCCTATTTTGAAATTTCGAGTTATTGTCTGTGTGTGTAAGTCTCTCTAGTATCTTTTCATAAAATCCATAAATGGTAAGAAACGTAATAGTGGACTGTTACCCTCCATGGCCCCCATACACTGTCAGCCTCACAAGTTTCCAGTCCTCAGTTATTTTTGAAGGATCGAGATGCTACCTTTAATACTAACATGCCATGTGCCTCAGGAACGATATTTGCACTCAATTGAGATTAGGAATATATACATGCGAAGTGTGACTGAAGTCAATGAATGACTGTGTGAAGTGCTAGAGATCTGAAAATCCGAAGAAACTATTACAGGATCCGATTACTATCTCTGTGAGTTTAAAAATGTAATTACTGTATTACGTGACACATTCGCTGGGAAGATTTGTCTCATAGCTCGAAACTCAAAACAAGATAACTTTGACGTGATCAACAAGACAGCTCAACAAACTACGGATGCTAAAGGTAAGTTGGTCCTTCATCATTTTCAGTCCCAAAAAAATCTGTTATGTTATTTGTTTTTAATTTCGTTTCACTTTAAGTTGTAGATTGGCTGTTAGCATAGTAAAGTTTTAGTTCTTTAATCTTATGTTACAGCGAAGCCCACTAAACTAACAGAAAGAGCCATTGATAACATCTACAACTACTGCGGCAGCGACATGCAGACCTCTAAGGGCGAGTTCAAAGCCGAGATCACAAGATGAAGGCAAAAGTGGAGTGGAATGGTTCCGAATGTGAAGCCAAAGACTTTGGTTGACACTCTTGATCATGCCAACCCTCAATTCTATCCCGAATGATATGTTGCTGTCATAAGATTGTTGACGTATCCTGTGTCCACTTGCACTGCTGAGCGCAGAGTCAGCAGTGTGAAGAGATTGAAAACTACTTTACGAAGTACCATGAGAGACAGTAGATTGAGCTCTTTAGCGATTCTGCCCATTCACAGGCAAAGGATGTTGACATTGATGATGTTATAACAGAGTTTGCCCGTATGAAGGGTAGACATCTTGCCCTTTGCTTGTAAACCCTCTGTTTGTACTGTTGTTTTACCCCGTTTTTGTTGTAGCTTGCGGAAAACTTTAGGGATGGGTAAAATAAACAGCTACCTACTACATTTTCCTTAGCATTTATTTATTGAAATGTCCCTTGGAAATTGTAGGAAATGGCATTTCCGAGACCCCAGATTTAAAAATTTCATGGGGGAGCATGTCCTTCGGCGCTCAAAATTGTCTTCTCACACTACGCCCCTGGACTGTAATGTGGCGAAAAACAATAAAACACGCTTTTTCTATGTTTTATTTAAGCAATAGAACACTCTTTCTATGGGTTTACCTCGCAATAAACCACGCGGGATGTTGGGAGAACACGAGAAAAGCTTGTAAATCACGAGCCGTTAGGCGAGTGATTTACAGGTTTTTGGAGTATGCTCCCAACATCCCAAGTGGTTTATTGCGCCGGTAAACCCATAGAAAGAGTGGTCTATCGCTTTTATGAAATAACTATGGAAAAAGCCTGGCAATGGGAGGAAAATTTTTTGTACTTTTGTGATCAACTTGCTTATTCTCGTCAAATTCATGAGATGACGCGACAAACCAATCACAGCGACTGAAAGAATGAAAGCACAGACTCCGCGCCGGACACGAAATCTGCAGAGGAAAACGATGAAAACATTTCACGCTAAGAAAGTTTTAAGAGAGGAAAGGAAAAGGTTATCGGTGAAAGGCAAAAGGTATATTAATTAACTCGCAAGTATTCTGACGGGGAAATGCAGGGATTCGTAGCTAAAATCGGTCATCACGAAAGTAAAAGGCTGTACAAAAAGTGTGCAAGTAGTCCAAAGCTCATGTGCTTAGCGACGTGACTCAACGCAGTGTTAACGATAACTTTCCAAAGTTTTGCGTATGGAATAAAGGTTAGTTAAAGAAACGCTCCTTCCAAAATTTCTTCAGAATTTAATTACTTATGTTGAAGGCTATGAAGTCTCTGTCTCTCGGTATTTTGCTGAATGAAAACTATTGCCTGAAAGTTAAGCTTATGGAAACCAAATTCGTTTATCGTGTTATCATGAATGCATTGAATTTAAATTCAAAAATCAACTGATTTCTGATAGAAAGAAATATATTCCCTGCTTTTTTGACAACCCAAATTGATCAGTCAAGCCCAGCTGACTCCGTCCTCCACAGACTGTGGAAAGTACCGAAAAATGGATTTAAAACTTCCTTAATTTTAATCCCAAAGTAACCGGAGTCGGCGTCGGTAAGATTCTGCCGTGGAAAAAACAGATAAACCTTTCTATGACGACCAACTTCTGGTCCTTTTTTTCCTTGCAAATTTCTTTGTTGAATGAAAAGATATTCGTGTTATTGATATCTCAGCCACTGAAAGGTAAAACTATTTATTACATTTGTTATAGCTAGAGTTTCGAGTTCTCTAGTTCCCGTGTAGAGCTGTCGTAGATCGGGAACCGTGGTTTACCGGTACAATATATAGAACATAGGTTTAGCAACTCTATTGACCAATCAGAGCGTGCGTAGTATCTCAATTATTTTATAAAGAAAAATAAACTTACTGATTTGCAATCAACATCGGTGGGAAAATATAATGGGGAAAAGGGCTCCTTGGGATACCTAACGTTTTCGTAGTTTGGAGGATATACCTACTGATCCCAAAATCGTCATAAGGAGTGTTGAACTGTTTTATTTAGAAATTCTATTTAACATATTGATTCCATGTTGCCGTGCGTCTGTTCAGTAATAGATCACAGATGACGTAAAAATGTGGTAAGAACAAAAAAGTGGCACACGAGGCGATAGCCGAGTGTGTCACTGATGTTCTTACCACATTTT
>Ga0126339_10001830_pt1 | contig 14862 bp, 9 predicted proteins | sample OrbTmetagenome_2_FD_92532 | JGI IMG/M metagenome (GOLD analysis project Ga0126339, IMG submission 92532) | Coral microbial communities from Petempiche,Puerto Morelos, Mexico - Orbicella T R C metagenome | ecosystem: Host-associated > Invertebrates > Cnidaria > Coral | place: Petempiche,Puerto... | reverse complement strand
TTGGCTTCTTAGAATACTCAAGTAGTCATTTCCGAGGAATTAAAGCCAAAATACGACCAAGGAAAAATTACAAAATAAATTTGTTCAAATTTCCAGTGCTACACACTAGGTGTTTTACAGAGTTATGAAGCGTTGTAGAGGGTCTACTCAGGTGACAGCGTCTTCCTTAATAGTCGCTTCATGGTTAGATTTTAGTTTAAAACTTTAGACGAACGGCGTTAACGGCTGTTAAAATATGATTTAACTATAACACCGAAATATCAATGTTTAACACAGGAGGATATGTAGCGTATGTTGCACGGATCATAATTTTACTCAGAATTGCAAAGAGATGCAAGCCAAGTCGTGTTTTGATGATTGACTGGTGATATTCATAGCATCGTAGTTAGCAACAAAAGTTAGCCGAAAGTATGAAAACAAAAGAAAGTTGTAAGCCATTATCATTATAAGATGGCTTTAATAAAAACATCGGTATTCACATACGCCAATTCCCTATCCACACCATCCCACTATCCATGCCATTCGTTATTTTTTAGTCGGGATCATTTGCGGTCCCTATCGGGGATCATTTCTTGTCCGGGATCATTTACGGTCCAATTTGGGGATCATTTGCGGTTCTGGGATCATTTGCGGACCCGTACAGTACTAGTCATTTCATGGATTTCTTTATAGTAACTTTTCGATATAACGCGCTCCGAAATAGAGTGCTTTATCAGAGTAAAGATGCACGGTAAGCTAGTCCCAGGTCAGAATTCCCCCCGTGGTTTCTGAACCAACCGAAAGTGAAGTTTCCCGTTTTCAAATGGCTAAAACGCCATGAAATTTTTTTATTTCCTTATCACGATCTCGTGTAGATTCCATAAAACAAATAAAAAATATATATCTGTTATATAAACTTTAATTCTTATTTGTTTCCGAAGTAACTGACTCCGTAGAAATATTGATTAACAGTGTTATTGACAGCAATTGAGTAGATGAAAAATCATAGATGTTCATTTCCAACCAGTATTACTGACAATGCGTTTAAAGTGTGATGCGTATTAGTCCTTTATCGTCAAGAGGGTATCTAAATAATATTCAAAGTGGTCAGATCACCCTATTTTGATGATTTCAGGTTTGGTTAGTATTTATATTGACCACCGAAATGATCAAAAACGGGAAACTACAAAATATTACTCAACGAAAAAAAAATAAAAAACAAAAAAAAAAACTGACAACTTATGAACGATTTACAATGAATATCCTTCGATTCGTTTCCGCCGTTTATACTTAAATTATCCCAATGTAGCCTGCGAGAACATTTACCTCAAAAATAACTAGATCTGACACATTCCTTGTCAAAAAAACGGTCTTTTTTTCAAGTTCCACATGCGCTGGCGCCAGCTATTTACTCTTTTTTTTTTACGCCTTTACTGTGAGCGCTACATATTTGAATTACTTCATAATTTTGTGATGTTTGGAATGGACAAGAGATTACCTCGGATTCTGCCAACTTAACCTCAGACGTGAACATTAAACTCCACAACACACTGACTCTATACTTCACTGGTGCTTTTACCCTGTGGCTGATGTTTCCTTTAATGTTTAATTTCACTTTCATTGACTTGCTATTTGTAAATAAATGTTATCTCCATAATTTACAGCAATATCATATCAATCTCTAATCTTTCAATAAGTTATCTTAAATCTAATTTTTGTGTATTCCCATGAAAATTATAGACGGATAAACAAAAACAAAAAGTTTTTACTGAGGCAATATTATTTGTTTACCAACGTTCATTTCGGAACAGTATGAGGTGCTAAAGTTGATTGTTATTTAAATCCGGTTGTCTCTTTTCTTTTCACCAGCACAACGTTTTTAATTTGTAATTCGTTGCTTTGCTTCTTTAATTAAAACAAGCGTTGTGCTTCTTTTTCAAATATCGCCTCTGACATGTCGCTTTTGTTTCCCTACAGGACTTAACGTTATAGTTTTAAGTGATGAAATCGCCACTTTTTTTCATTTCCACATTATGCCTCACTTAAATTCACTTTGATTATCTCTGCGGATGTTAACAGTACCATAACATGGTACAATGCAACAATGTTTCCATAATAACGATATGTATGTCAGCTAGCTGGCAGCATTTACCACAGTATTCCCGTGGAGCAAATAAATTGTGATACAAAAATCGTCTAAACTTCTTTTAGTCATTTTTAAATTCCCTTCTGATTGAACCATATTCAAGCACTGAAAAATAATTGAAATATAAATATAATTGAAATATGATTATAACTTCTGCCAAAAGTCATTAATAATTAACAGCCTCGGTATGACCGCTCATTTATTTCATGCATATTTTATAATGCAGGCTTCTGGACAATATTCGACAACGAAGAGAAGTGAGAGATTGTAAAAAGTTTTTCACGGTAAGGAAAATATATAAACTTATCTGTCTACGTATTCTCTACAATCTAAAAAGGAAGCGTCACTGCCCTCATAACTTTAATTAAATGTTGAAGATTGCTTTTATCATACCCGGCTGCTTTTGTTTAATTTGTAGTAGACGATGCACTAAGCTTCAAAGGCCATGTTTCAGAATGGGTTTGAAATAAGGAATTATAACGTTTTAGCGCGCAGAACTCTTTGCAAACAACCCTGTGTCACTCCACACGGCAGCGTGAAAATAGCTTCAAGAAACAGCTCGTAAGATGCTGTTAAACAACAGTACTAGTCAATAAACTTTCATATCATTGAGGGAGCAGCGATCATTTTCAAGGAATAAATAGCCTGCCATAAGGGTCCCCAAGCTTTATCCTACGTAACTCTCTTGGCTTGCTTTTGCTGGTTGATTAAATGCAATAGCGACCAGAAAGCTTGCAAAAAACCTAGGGGGAGACTCCTTCGCTATGCTTACCTGAAGATTGGCGTCATTTATTGCTCGTTAGTAGGAACACTTAGGACATGGATAGGATTCACGAAATAATGCCCCGTGTTTGCCTTTTAATATTTTATAATGTGTCGTGGAGATGATATCTTCATCTTAAGAAAAGTATACGAAAATAATAGAACGGGTCGTCCGTAACTGTCCACGCGACAAAAAAATTTCAGTTCCTTTTTGGATTAATCAGTTATTTTAGCAAACTAGGAGGAATTCCAAGCATATACCCTTGCATGCATAAGTTGCCTTTTCAAGCCTTCTGCATGTTATTAAAAGCTTTATCACTGTTGAATGGATATTACAGCGAAATCCCAAATGCAATGTATGGCCAGACTGAAGGAAAGTGCAAGGATCGGCAAATAATGTTGGATGGACATCACCTTACATCATATGATTTCAAATAAGCCGAATAGCATGGGACTAAACTTTTTCACAAAATAATGCTCCATAAGTTGTCGTCAAAATGTGCTCTTCTAGCAAAAAGCTAAATCTACCATGTTATTCCTCCTATTCAAGTCATCGCACTATCAATGCCATTCTTCTATTTTTAACGGGATCATTTGCGGTCATAGATTGGAATCAAATGCGGTCCGGGATCATTTGCGATCCTCCATGAAATCATTTTCGTTCCACTAGCTATCATTTCAATTCCGTGAGCGAGGTTCGATTTGGAGAGCGCGGCACTTTGTTAACCATTTCTCATCACCGACTGATCAATGTCTTTCTCATCTTTATACTAAGCTTGAAATAAGCAGTCATTTTCCGTTTTCTCACAAACTTTTCTATTTCAGAGCCACGATGGCAAAATGGCTGCAAATGCTTTCAACTGCTGTCATCGGTGTTTGTGTGTTTTACTTCCAGACAACCACTGCAAAAGATAATTCGTCCACAACTACTAATAAAGACTTGCAAAGCGAGGGTGAAAATAAAAACCAAACGGTAACATTTCTGACAGTGGCCTGGATTTTTGACCCTCCATACATAATACCAGTAAATGGATCTTCAATCCAAGATGAGGGTATGATACGAGATGCACTATTGCGTTACATAACAGTAGAGTGTGGTTATTTTTGGGAACCTTACATCTCATACAAAGTGATAAGCTTGCAGGCTTACAGTGAATTTGGCATGATAGGACTGCTGAGGACAAACACAGCGGATGTGGCTTCTCCTATATTCGAGACCCCAGGCAGTCGACGATATAGTGAATTTCCCTTTTTCAAAATTGGTGATTATCCCGGAACAGATTTCTTTACAACTGAAGATCAAACGAATCCGATTAGAGGGGTCTTGGACGCGATATTCACGTCTTGGCCATTGCTTGCACTTACTCTGATAACTATGGCCATTGCTGGTGTCATTATGTGGGCTCTGGTGAGTTTGTGAACAGAAATCTATAACCAGTATCCCTTGCGTGTTTAAGTGTAGGCCTGTTAATAGAGAGATTAAGCATGACGTTACGTCAAAGGGCAAACGGCAAAAATGAAACTTTTGCCGTCTGTCTTCAGCTGTCTGTACAGTAGAGTGAAAATAGTTGTATTTGCGGTGAATAGTAGAAGCCTTTTTTTCTATTTTTTCGTGATTTATTTAAGGATTACAAGAAAAAAAAATCAGAGGTAATCTTTGCCGTTTGCCGTCTGCCGTAAACGTCATGCTTAAGCTCTCTAATAGTGACTAATTCCTTCAATGAGACACGCCCGCGCGGAATCATGGTAGTTGTATTCATCAAACACATATCCAGTCCAAGATGACGAATACAGCTACCATGATTCCCTGCAGAGCAGGCGTTTGTCATAGAGGGGAATTGACCATTCCTTCTTGAGCAGAACGATGCTGGTAGTATAATCATGGTAACGTCCATTTGACGATCTAGGTCGCCATACAACTTGTGTTCAATCTCAATTTCCAGTTACCCGTCTACTCCCTCTAGGTGAAATGCTCAATATTCCATTGCAAACAGTGGACTAACTTGTTTTGAAGTGAAGTGAAAGACTTTATTTAATGAGGGTGACCCGTGACAGTAACAGGTCCTTTATATCTGCAACCACAGTAGGGTAAAAGAACGACTTTAACAGTAATGTGGGGGTGGAAGGGTGAGGCAGGTTGTCTTCACGATGATTTCAAACTTGAAAACTTTGAAACGTATTGTAACGTTACGCATGGTGTCGACCTTACTGTAGATTTGGAAGTGTTTAGTCAATGGTTGGTCGGCAAAGTGTTAGTATCATCATAGATTTATTTTTCTGTGGTAGCAATAAGTTAGAGAATTTTTTTTAGGTTAGTTATTCGTTTCACTTTTTCTTTTGTCATGGTTTCCAATTTAAGCGTTCTTACAGTGCTTTTATTATAGAGAATCAATTACGGCAATTATTTTTCAATTTTACAGTCGAAACATGAGCTTTAGATGACGGTGCCAGGATGGGTATTTTTAGGAAATTATGATGCCATTTTTACGACATAACGTCCTGCTTCTGCACCCTCGGCCACCAATAAAACAACAAAACTCTAACAAAACTCTAAAATACTTGAGAAGAGGAAGAATCTTCTCCGGCCACTTCAACCCTGGTACTACAAGCTTCAAAGTAGCAATAAACAAAAAAAAGCGGGGTGTCGCTTTCCAACGGCTACCGAAAAGAGGGTTTAAAATATTTGGATTATCTTTTCCACCCCTCCTCTACAGCTCGATGAGCAACTTTGCACACTTAAGTGTAGTATTTATTGTTGAAAATCATGGTTCTCTCTGTGCTCGCACAGTTGTTATTTTATAGCAATGCTAATCTCATATTACTATGGCTCAATGCGGCGGGCATATACTATTATTTGCGATTTATAAAAATGATTTGTTTTGTCTTTTTGCATCAGGTATGGTGACAAAGCTCCAAAGTCTGTTGCAGCCCGAGTTTTCTCCGTCATATGGATCCTCATGGGTATCATCAACATAGCGTTAATTACGGCAAATATCACCTCCACATTGACAGCTCTCTCCCTGCATATGGAACCAAGCAGCCTTGTTAATTTGAAGGTTGGTCAACTGATTACGCAAATTTTGCACTGAGACATTTTGTGCGAGGAATACAATAACTAGCGGGAAGAAGAGATGGAGGCGCCAGCACCTGGATCAACGTTAACACTAACAATAATGCAAAAACAGTCCGATAAGCCCACGTGATAATATCCCCCATGGATTGTTCTGTAGTTTAGATCATTAAAAAAGCTTTCGTGACCATAGAGACTCATTTTCTGTGCGGTATTGTAGACTTGAATGTCCCTAAACGTTTTATGACGCTAAGACCCTTCCGAATATAAGCCCGACCATTTTCAAAGCGCGGAATCTGCCTTTGTTAGCAAGCCCATTCCAACGCATGACCAGCCGTAACTACTGTGAACAAAAAACCTTCCTAGAACAAAACTAGCCCAGAAAATTTGCTGGAATTTGAAGAGGAAAAAAACGTTTTCGCTATTTAAAGACTACTCTCTTCCTTCTGTCAGCGATGGTCAGTCATCCCTCTACTTAAAAGATGTAAGGACAAGAACTGAGTTAAAAAAAAGAATCAACTTTTAATTTTGAAATCTATATTAGGTTGCGGTGCTAGGCAATAGAACAGAATACCAGCATGCACTTCAGGAAGGTGCTCAGCCGAAAGGTTGGTGCAGAATAATAATATTTCACTGAAGACATGCTTCAGCTGTTACTCTCGTTGTCGTTGTTTGGTTTGTTTGTTTGTTTGTTTGTTTGTCTGTTTGTTTTTTTCTCTTGCTAGGGCGAGAAGGTGAAGTTTCCACAGATTTTGAACAGTTTGTTATTACAAGCTGAAATTTATACAGTACAGTGCAGTACATGAATGAGCGAGACAAGACCTTTTTTGTACACCTATTCGTATGGATAACGGGGTCTTCGAGACGTTTTTAATCGATTGACAATGATTTCTTAGTTATAACAAAAATAGGAGTAAACTGCAAAGCAAATTCACCGAGTACAGGAATAGATTTGGGCTCGCCAACGATTCTGATCAAGCAAATGCTGGTAAAACTCAATGTTCCATTTCATTCAGTAAGAGTTATGCCCTCTCTCTACCTATTTAGTGTACAACACAATTGATGACGTCGTTCAAGCAGTGAAAACAAAAGAAGTAGATGGAATGTTCTTAGACCGATACAGAGCTTCCCATTACCAGTCAAGAGGCAAATTAAAATCGCTCATCACCGTCAAGAAGCTCGAATACCGAAAAGACATTGGAGTTCTCTTTTCCAAGAACAATCAAAGACTTGCAACTTGCTTAAACTTTCATCGTTCAAACATTTGGAGATTGGTTCAAACTCTTACGGCTACTTTTAAGGTAATGTTAACGTTTATTAGTTTTGGAATTATTTACACAAATATCCTTATCTATGGGCTGCACACTACCATAATACTGTGTTTATAGCCATTTTCTCGACATATCGTCTCCTCGCGACAGTAGGAGCATAAGATTGGCGGCACAGACATATATAGATAAATCTTAGATCTACACTTGTAGACCTAGACTTAGACCTGGACCTAGACCTAGACCTAGACCTAGACCTGGACCTAGACTTAGACCTAGACTTAGACCTAGACCTGGACCTAGACTTAGACCTAGACCTAGACCTGGACCTAGACCTGGACATTGAAGAGAACAGAGCCGTGGGCCTGGCCTGGACCTGGACCTAGACCAGAACATAGACCTTAACGTACCCGTGCAGGAGTGGGCAAGGGCAAAGACGTAGGAAAAGACTTACAAAACATAATGTAAAGGCGTAGGGATGCACAGGGTTTTTCGACCTATTACATTACTGCTTTTTCTTCGTTTTCTTTTTCCTTTTAGCTAACCCAACAGAAGCCTGCCGGAAATGTCGGTCTTTTTTTGTAATTCCTCGCCCTTTATCAATTATCTCGTCTACCCATCGCTCGGGATATTGCTTGGCTTGCTGTTTGTCGGAACGGTGTGGGATATCTTGATCCGGAAGAAGGATAAAGTCCAACAAGATGTGGTATTAGGTAAATGTCTTATATCTAGCGGCAGTATAATCAAGGTGTCGCAGTAGGCGAACCGGACCCTGTTTAGTTTCGACTTTCGTCTGATTAGCTACTCATAAAATCAATTTGCAGCTTTTTCGAGATAAACAATAATCCAGCAATATATCAAGTTAACTCTACAACGATATTTCGAAGCACTAGTTGTTTATTGCTTTTCTTGTATCAAATGAAATCACGGATTATAAATCCTTGACGTAATATTTATATCAAATACTTGTGGTCGTATCTCCAACCTTCAGATTTCATCTATAATACAGTCATTAACATGTTATGTATCATTGTAGTTGCAGAGGTGACGAATGGTGGAACCGCAGCAAAGCGACAAGCGATTCAAAAAGACCTCGAAGCCGGAAGAAGACTTCTTCTTCAAATGCAGGAACACTTTAACAAACTTGAGGCCAAAGTTTCCGAACTACATGTGTCATTACCATAGACGCGACGCAGCCCAACAAAACGCCCCATACCGCACATTCTCATAAGAAGCCTCCACTCGTCCGAAAATTTCCGACCCCCTATTCAAATCGCAGACTCAAAAATTACTAGTGTAAGTTCTCATTAGTACAAACCACGTGCATCCTACATTAAGTATATGCCATTCCTGAGTTGCATTTTGACTCTGTGTCAAACGAGTGTTCGTGCGAAACCCTTTATATGAAAATGGTCCAGCTACAGGTTCATTTTTATGCAAACCAAACTCATTTTCATATGAAACTGTATTTTGCACAAGAACTCGTTTTGAAACACAAGCACAAGGCAACTCGGAAATGACCTATTCAGATACTCTAGCTCCGTAAACGTCAATAAAACTTGAACTTGCTTTTAATATCGCTAGTGTTTTGCTGTTCAAAACCTGAGAGGAGTAAACATATGGGGCAAATCTAAGAGGAAAATGATCACCAGTTTTAAAGTAGTTTAGTTTTGTCCTAGTGATAATCAGTTATAATCCTGATCACACATTACACACAGATTTTTACCAGAACCAAACAAATGCAGTTTTAATCTAAGAAATAGTCAAAGTTATCACGTTCCATTTGCAAAAGGAACACGCTAGAAATTGGCCAGGCTAGAGAATGGCTTTTTCTACAGAAATTGTATATAGACGATTTTAATTGTGTATTTTATGGATTACATTTTAGTATAGTCTTATTATTTGAATTCATTTGTAAAGTCTTGTCTACTTTAGCCCTGGAGCTGTGATTTTAGTCCCTCAAAAACTATCTATTCAGTTCTATTTATCCCTAACTTTAGTGACTTATCGGTTATTATGTTATTAATATGCGAGAAAGTTTCGTACAGGAGTAGGTGTTGTTTTGTGTGAAAGAAAATGGAATGATCTGATAGCTTTTAGCTGGAAAATATACAAAATGGAGCGATTTTATAATTGCTCTAGCGTTCTTGTTTCTTCCTTTTATTATATGACGGAGAAAAACATTTCATTGTGATTGGCTGAGAGCGGCTAAAATTGATTTTTGTCTGTCAAATGTTAAACAGGAAACAACAATTATTTCTCCATTTCACATATTCCATTCTTTATATTTATGTGTTCTCACTAACCTAACATTGAGTGCTCAAGTGTTCTATGTCTCGGAAAAATCGATAAGGCAGTTAACACAGCCAATGGAATCCTAACGAAAGATAACTTCTACCTCAAGGACTCTTACCTCCCTCAACTCGACCGGTGGAAACACCAACCGAAGGCCTTGAATCTTCGCCAGTATAGAGGCTGAGGGGAAGGAGGACCAGGACTGTCCTCCCAATTTAAGCATTATTATTGAAACCCAAACTTCTCAAGCCCATGCCGTCGAGAAACTTGTAGAACTCGAGGAACTCTGCTGTAGTAGCATTACTGCCACAGAGGGGCAAAACGATTAAAAGAACTCAAACCATCTGGCATGTAAAGAATGAAGCCCGATCTAAAAGATCCAAAAATAATGTCAACGAAGGCAAGATGTGTCAAGGAAGAAAAACAGAGAAACAGGAAGGATCTGAAAGCGACTCCTGAGAGAGTACTTGAGTGGATAGCAATGTAGAGGAATAGCGGATTAGCCAACTTTGTCCGATGATGATCAGATGTTGGCCCAAAATCGTTGACCCAGTTCAGCCGGGCACACCCTCACTTGAGGACACAGCTCCAGGACGACCACAGAACGGCCCTTAAAAGACCTTCAGAAAGACGGCCCACAGCCTTCTGAAAGAAGATCCACCAGAGAGTGCCTTATTATGCCTTTAATCCCTTTCAAGGACCATTGCCAGCCCTGAGAGTGCAGTCCGAAGCAGAGCTGTTAATTTGTGATATTTTCACTTTGTGTTAGGATGGACTTTATGCGGGGAAGTTAAATTTACTTTTGTGAAAATATTTAATCCACCCTTTTGCATACCTATTTGTTATATTTTTTCTATTTTCGAGTAGCCTGTGCCATCTTGCAAAGAGAGAAAAGGATTTAAGGATACTGTGAGACAGCGGCCTTGTGTCCCAGTGCTAACGTCAGATACAGACTACGAGTTGTATGTAGGTCTCTTTCTGAACTACGAAATTACAGAGCCTTCAAAAAGCTCTTCCTGAGTTCCTATCTCGAGATCTTTGTTGCTATACTGAAGAGCTTCGGTTTAAGTAGAATTGCACTAAATTGCTACAAAAATGGAAATTGATAAGAAGCTCATTCTGACAAAAAAGAAGATGCCATGATAAACTGGAACTGTTTTCAGGGAATTCAAAGCAAATACAGAACGCGAAAGTTAGACGAACACACTAGCCTAAAAATTATATTTCAATTTTGATACTTTGAATTCCAGTTTGTCAAACTGTTCTTGCGTTTGTCGAAGAAGCCGTCGTGCCACTTCGAGGTCGTTTTGGATTGTATCTGTTGTCATCCCTTCATTGACTGCTGTTCCTGACAAGACAAATCAAATGAAGCTCTTTAAAGACACTTTACTAAGGATTAGAACTCCCCGTGGGATGCTTTCAGAAGCTGATATCTTTCGTGAATATTTAAAAGTAACAGTTGTTTATCCAGTGACTAATTTCCTTGGTTTCATTATTGGTTGTATTGATGGATTTTTATCCTTTTCCATACAGCCTTAACAATCTAGTTCATTTTAGTACTTCAACTACTTGGTGCCATTTTGGAGTGAAGGAATCCGATTTCTGGTCATCAAAAAATGGGGGACGGTTTAACAGAAAGCTTCACGATTCATTACGACAGAAACACTCATTTCAAATGTTCTAACAAGTCTTTTTAATCGGGGATGAATAAACGTTTTATTTGGGAGCTCAGAGCGCAAATTTTGCAAAGAATAAAAAGCTAATGATTCTTGTCCTTTCTGGGATAAAAGTCTCAAAATTTAAAATATCCTGGATCGAATAAACTTCGTTAGCTCCACAAACCAAAAGTAGACCAGATTGTAAAGAATGCAAAATATTAATTGAGATCTCTTGGGCATGTAACCCTAATGATGAGACTTTTGGACAGAGCTAACATCCAAAACGCATTAACAGGATTGGAATCTCCTTTTTAAATCAACTATAAAATGTTTATGCTCACCTAACACAGGATTTTGGTTAACTATTCTCTTCCTTCTAATATGAGTGTCCCACAGGGTTCCAATCAGGAGCAATCCGGTCAATACGCCGAGCGATGCATACATGATCCTCTTAATAAAGGGGGATGACTTGTCAAACAAGTTGGCATTTCGTGCAGGCCTCTGCTCTGTAAGCTTAGGGCAAAAAATAACACCGCCATAGGATTTACATCACTTAATACATATCACCCCGATTTAAAACTGATTGTTCAGAGAATATTAACGAACTGCCACTTAATATTGCACTGAGATAAAGTTCAATATTCTGTTGTATTTAATGAAATTTATGATTTTGGGTTTCGTTCATAATTGTTTCAAGGCTAAATCAAAAAGGCAGGCCAGTACACCTTGTATTTTGAATAAACGCTGAAGCCTGCCTGCACCTTGGTTCCAGTACATCGCAAGTCTTCGATTTCGTTTCAATGTATGTAACCTTTTGATTGTAAGCCAATGTCCCGAGGTGATGTAAGCCAGGGGAAAATATAATGACAGACAAGTGCCCCTTGCAAACCTTGTGTCAAAAGGAAACGAACCTTACCTTATATGTATCAGTAAAGGTTTGGGCCGACTTCAAAATGTTTGAGCGATAGAAATTTAAGCACTGTGCCAGAAACTCTCTATCTTGGGAGAACAGAACTCCAACGTCCCTTTGAAGTTCTAACTTCTTGACGGTGAGAAGTGATTTCAGTTTGCCTCTTGACTGATAATAGGAAGCTGTGAAGCGGTCCAGTAACATTCCATCTACTTCCTTTGATTTCACAGCTTGAATGACGTTGTTAATTTGTGGATACACTAAATATAGAAAGAGAAAAGATGAAGGTTGTTAAAGGTTTTTTAAAAGAGGAGTCAGATCAACATCAAATTCAAAGATTTGCGATCTCTATGGGAATTCTTTATTAGCCATTTGGTTGTCTAATGTACGCTTACCTCAGTCTACTTTCACATTTATCTTTTTATGTTCTGGCAAAAATCAAATCAAAATCTTTGCCTTTTTGTAAGCACTGAATCAGATAATGGGACATGACTCTAAAGGTACCATCCCCACCCCCCGCCCCTTCTGAACAACACCAGGCTCGACATTTCCACTTTGCACCAACCTGTTGGATTAGCATCTTCCTGAAGAGCATGCTGGTATTCCGTGCTATTGGCCAGCACTGCAACCTAACGTGAATCATCAAAGTAAATGGGTTATTGACGCATTTGTAACGAGTTTTCATTTCGGCATTATTTTGATGCTGAGAAAACGTAGGCTCGATTTCTAACCCCCTGGAGTCCAGCAGTTTAGTTTAAATTGATAATATCATATAAGAACAATAGATACAGTTCGACAAACCTTCACACCGACAATGTTAGTAGGTTCCAGTTGCAAGGAAAGAGCTGTAAGTGCAGAGGTGATGTTTGCCATAAAGATCGCCATGATAATGAGGCCCAACAGGATCCAGATGATAGAGAAAATTCGAGCCACGATCGACTTCGGAGTTTTGTCGCCATACCTCATGCAGAAAGAAAACGTTATTAAGGACGTTCGCGTTTCTAGTTAATAGATGTTTTTAAATTTCACTGCTGTCAGATAATGAGCTACTTGTATCAGAAATGCAAAAAATTGGGGGTTACCGACGTTGTTTCAGAGATAAAGCGTGTGGAAAACTACCCTGATTTTGAAAAATTGGCACACGTAATTCAGCATGGTCTACAGGGGTTTATAGTTAAAAATATCGCAGGTGAGTTAACGGAGGCCAACGATCTTGGTCATATTTTGTAGAAGTGTGTCTGTTGCGTAAATAATTCCAAATGCTACCAACGTTTTCATAAAACGTAACCCTTCAAGAGGCATTTGAAACCGTCGCACAGATAAACAAAGAGCTTAAAAGAACGGAATTCGATGGTGCATTTTGCAAAAAATTCAAACTTCTAGTGGATAGATTTTCTTCATTTTTTCGCTAAACGTAGAAAATCGGTAGAGAAAGTGATTCATCAAAAGAAAAATAGGGGTCGCCCCACGTCCAAGATCGTTAAATCCAGGAAAAGCTATAGCAACGGCCATCTGCCCTGTCATTATCATTTTATTACTTAGCGCGCGCACTCATGCATGGCGTGGCGTGTGAATTTGCGTGTGCGAACGCGAACGTCCTTAATTTACGATTATATGAATAGCCCTTTCCACGGTTACCTTTGCTCATTTGCATTACTATAAAATCTAGCATGTATGTGAGGCAATTTCGGGCTATTTTTGTAGTTTTAGCCCGAAATTACCTCACATCCACGTTGGATTACATTGTAATTCAAATGAGAAAAATTAACCGTGAAAAGGGCTATTGGCCAGTGAAATAAGCGTTAATTATGAAAGTATCAGCTGAAACACAAATTTACAGGAAACAAAAATGGAGTAAGCGGCGCCTAATGACTGATGTTACCCTTTTAGACGTCGTTTTTGTACTGTCGTCCTTTTTTGCACAGTTTTTATCTGAGAATTGTCGAGATAATTTGCACTTGTGCGTCCAACTTTCACAATCCTGTTTGTAAGCAAAGTGTCCTGAATTATTGTAAACCTGGTCGATACTGAAGTTGCCAATGATGCGTACCGACAGTGAGATCGGTTAAAAAGTTCTTACCCCACTGTAGTCATAGAAATGAAGGACCACCAGAATCCATCCCAAGATCCTTTGATGAATGAACGTGGAAACTCTTCAATATTCCAATAAGTGTCCTATTAGTTGAAGAAAACAAGCAAAAAATGAACGAGTAACGAGGTCGTTTTCCCTCGATAACATTTGATGTTGGATTAAGTCATAAATACGATAAATTTTGTCGAGTGTGTGTAAAATTTACATAAATACAGCGTCTTCTCTCGTTAGCTGTTGCGCCGTAGCTGAAATCTAGCGACATGCTAAAAAGTGATACGGGACTGTTGTGTCAACGAGAAAATTTCTTCCCTGTGATTAGCTGAGAGCAGTCAAATTGATGGTTGAATACTACAGTGCAGATTAGCGCTCGCGCGATCGTAATTTTCTCAAGCACATAGTAAGCGAGGAATAGTATGAAAACTCAAGCAATTAACAATTCGGCCTTCCACGAGATATTTAAATTTTTCCAAATTGCAACCCGCCTAAGAGCTCGTGCAATTTTTGGGGGAATTATTATCTATAACTTCTACTGCAAATCCTTTAAATGCACTTGCACTGTTAGGATTACCATATATTCGAATAGTAACGCCCCCCCCCCCCCCCCCCACCCCTCCCTTTTTTTTTGAACCCACCAAACCCCCAACCCCTCTCCCTTTTTATATAAAAACAACAAACTTCATTT
>Ga0126339_10001829_pt1 | contig 14869 bp, 8 predicted proteins | sample OrbTmetagenome_2_FD_92532 | JGI IMG/M metagenome (GOLD analysis project Ga0126339, IMG submission 92532) | Coral microbial communities from Petempiche,Puerto Morelos, Mexico - Orbicella T R C metagenome | ecosystem: Host-associated > Invertebrates > Cnidaria > Coral | place: Petempiche,Puerto... | reverse complement strand
ATCAGTTAATTCTTAGTTATTGAATGGCTATATCTATCATGCAGTTTCAAGAAACATTTACATCCACTGCATGAAAGGTCCTTGGAAATTCCAAGAGGGTTAGAGTGCTCAAACAACAAAATTTGTTGAAGAAAATGTCAGCTTAACTAGAAGTTTCCAAGGGTTAGGAGGTTTAAACCAAAAAGTAACTTCTTTTTCTTTGTAAGGATAGATGGATATATTCTGGAACATTTTGTACTACTGTATCTACACCTGTTGTATAACTGGTGTTGCTGAAACCGTCTAACACCTCACCTTGCAAAAACTGGGTTTATGTTGTTGATGTGCACACATTTTATTGGACCTTTACAGGCAATTAAACTGGGAAATAGTCATAACACGCAAATAAAGATAACTAGATGCCTTGGTGTACAGCTGGATTGTGAACTCAAATGGGATGTTCATGATCTTTCACACAAAAACTGACTCTTCTTAGCTCTTTGTACTTCTTACCTACTACAGCAAGAGCTGATTTTCATTTTCAAGTAATTTTACCATCAGTAACTTATGGTGTAATAATATGGGGTTCCTGTGGGAAAGTGCTTTTAGATGAGCTCTCAAAAATACAAGTACGCACTGCAAAGATAATATGCAACATAGACTGGTATAGGTATATGCCCAGTAGAGAGGTGCTCACTCGTACTACATGGAGAAGTTTGAAATCATTGTATGAGCACAAGCTATTACTATTAGCTCATAATAGTTTTTATGGCCTCTCTCCTTCTCCAATTGCCCACCTACCAAAAACATACACCAATATAATTTAAGGAGGAGGATGATGTTCTCTGTGGCTTAAAGCCCAATACCGACTTCGTTCAGAAGTCAACATGTCATAAGGCAGTTGCTCTATGGAACTCTCTAAACAATGAAACTAGAGCTATTTCCCATGCAAACTGTTTCAAAATGAAAGTATGATGACCATCTACAAGAAGTATATATATTTAACAAATAGATTCCATGTTGCTGTGCATCTGTTCAGTAATACATCACAGATGACATCAAAATGTGGTAAGAACAAAAAAGTGGCACACAAGGCGATAACCGAGCGTGTCACTAATGTTCTTACCACATTTTGACATCTTCTGTGATCTAGTACTGAACAGATGCACGACAACATGGAATCTATTTGTTTCATATAACAAAGAAACAAACTACAGAAAAAGCTTGTATATTTCAAAATCTTTCAACATAACTCGAAAGCCGGGCCTTTGCCCACTTTGGCAAACATGAAAATAGCAAATTTGACATAATTTGTCGACTATACAAAATGAAGCAATCACATTGGTTGCTATGCATAGCAAAGAATTGTGATTGGTCCAGGAAAATTACGCCACTGTCAAACTTGACTTGAAAGTTGCCTTTCGTGGAATGAAAACTTACAGCAAAAGCAGATTTGAACTGCGAAATCCACATATCTTAAAGAAAATGCTGGAAAAGTCAAGTCAGCTTTCATCATCAGAGCAGCCCTGTGAGCTGAAGAGCTTGGACATTGCCTTGAATATTGCAGGAGTTGAAAAACACATAATAATATTATAATTGTTTTGTAAATAGTTCTATTCAAAATTGTAATAAGTTATGAACACAGGCAGCCCAAGCTCTCTCTGTGAACCACACAAGCAACACAATATGGCATTGAATTATAAGGGTTTATATGGGATTTTCTACAAGATATCCATGGAGGTAGTTAAAAGTGAAAATTCTCATCAAAAATGGCTTATCTTATTCCATATGTGCGTTGTTTGCTCCTGGTATGGTTATTCTACCGATTTAACTTGATTTAAGCGACTTTTTTAAATTCCGGTTTTCCCTTCATAAAGAGAGGACAAGGCGAAACACCTCAGTCGGGACAGCCTGTTGAACGAAATCAAAAATCCCAGGCTAAAATGTACCCACGGCCACAAATCCACTGCAGAATTCAAGTGCAAAGGTTGATCTTTCATTTCAATCCTCTAGCCACAAGGTTACCACGCCGATTTCAATGGTCATTGGGTCGCGGATGAAACAGACACGGAGCTCTTCCATCATTCTATCATTTCACTACAGACATGAAGAGCCGCCTGGTGTCGCTCGCAGGGCTGCGATTGTGCGGCTAGAGGATTGAAATGAAAGATCAACCTTTGCCCTTGAATTCTGCGGTGGATTTGTGGCCGTGGGTACATTTTAGCCTGGGATTTTTGACTTCGTTCAGCAGGCTGTCCCGACTGAGGTGTTTCGCCTTGTCCTCTCTATATGAACAGAAAACTGGAATTAAAGAAAGTCGCTTAAATCAAGTTAAGTCGGTAAAATAACCATACCAGGAGCAAACAATGCACGTATGGAATAAGGTAAGCCATTTTTATTGAGAATTTTCACTTTTAACTACCTCCATGGATATCTTGTAGAAAATCCCATATAAACCCTTATAATTTGATGCTATATTGCATTGCTTGTGTGGTTCATAGAGAGAGCTTGGGCTGCCTGTGGTTAGGAATTGTGATTAGTTAGGAATTTATATTTTGTTTACACGACCACATCAGCTCTGCTGTAATTTTTAATGTGTTTAAATAAATGCTAATATTCCCATTATCATTATCATTATTATAAATAGAAAACATGTGAGTGGAAGTTTGGGAGAATGAGAAATGCTGTGGGAACACAAGCTGCATGCGAGTGTTTCCACAGCTTTTTTGAGTTTGTTTACTTCGATCATCAAAATGTAAATTCTCTTTGCTTGCGCCATCATTACGTCAACAGCTCGTGCTAGTTCTGTGTTTCCATCAAGTTATAGAAACAAGATTTTTAACCAATCAGCGTGCATATTTTCTTAGGACTGTTTTCTAAAACACAGTACAAATGTTGATTTTAGAGAACATGGAATAATTTCAACATGTTTGTGTTTCCTCCTGCCAAGAGTTCAATGTACATTTGGATCTTCCCCAAAAAATTGAAAGAAAGAGAAACATCACACATTGCAGGAACTTATGAGGAACCGGCCTGGCACATGAAAGGTATATTATTACTACACAAACTTGGAATTATGAAATCATCAACTCAGGTGCATATGCACCAACACTGCTTAGCATGAAGATGTCAAAGGCATGTTTTTGATGGAACATTGACAACAGGGTTTGGTTTTTATTATTTTAATAACATACGGAACTTACTTTCCAACAGATTTGCCATTCCAACAGTTATCAACGTGTGTTTGTTTAGCAGCAAGTTCATCCTTCACACACAACTCCTGGGGTAACTCTTGGAAAAAAGGACTAAGAGCATCCACTTGCATTTTAACTTCCTCCATTTTGGCAAAAAGCCGTACTTCCACATATGGTTCTGACGACACAGACTTTGCATTCTGAGATTCTTCTGATGCTTGAGCGTCAATATATGTTGGTATCCCACATTTGTCCAAAGCCTTTGGGGAACAATCATGACACCTGGATTGTCATACTTAAACACAGAATATTATTTTATTCTTTTTTTACCCGTTTCCCACACTAAATATAATGACTAAAATCTGGAGCACTATGCAGAACTTAATTGCTCAAAGTTGACTGTCTGGAATTGTACAGGAGAAACACTTTTAATTCAGACACGTCAGACTACTTGTGATGGGTTGTAATTAAGTGTTTAGGCCAGAGCATGTGCAAGGGAAACATTTGAGGATAGCATTAACTACAAGGGTGGGAGGGAGAGAGGAGAGGTGGAAAATGATTGACTTAACCACCAGCAGCAAACTTGAAGTTAACCTTCCCTGATAACAACTCATTGCAAGGTGACTGAAAGTATGGATGAAAATACTGGTCAATGTTAAGTAATGGTTTCTATTAAAGTATCCATTAAAAGGAGGTTCAATTGCGGTAAGAACTGCAAGCCATTTACCTAACTCTTACCTGTGACATGACATTAGCCTTCTGTACTATCACATATGTTGCAGCATTCCACAACTCCTTGTAAATAGAGTTTGAAAAGTCCTCCAACTCAGATTTTCCAATACTTTCCATAAGCAAGAAAACAGTGCCAATTAAGCTTCTCCACTCTGCCTGAAGCTCAATTTCAGACGTCAGACAGTTACTGACAGTATCGATACAAAACCTGAGACATGGTTTCACTTTGTCAAGACCCTGGCACATTGAACAGAATTTCATCTGCAAAAGTACATTTTTGCACCCAGTTGTTAAGTTAAATTTCTGCGCCATATTCAACACTTCTATTCCAAACTTTAAGGTGCTTAAAAGATAGTGCACTGGCTCAAAGATCTGCTCAAACCTGGCCACTAACTGAGCTGGACGTTTCCCAAATGGTTGTATTGAATCAATGCTAGTTTTTAAACACTGTTTGTACCCACTCGAAACAGTCTTTCCTGCTGGGTTCATGCGCTCAAGAACCAGTGGAAAAGAATTTCGAAAGAAAGTATCCACAATGTCTTGCAACTCCACTTTGTCATCAACCACATAGTTTTGAAGGTCCTTGAAGAAAGTTGATATTACATTTGCCTCTGCTGTGGTAAGATTTTTCTGAGTATTGAGCAGAAAAAGAGCACTTTGGCGTTGACCCTCTTGAATGACATCTTGAAAATAATCTATAAAAAGAGGAAATATTAATTGTGATAATAAGTGAAGGATATTACATGACAACATGAAGATATGAATTTTAGTTGAGTAGTAAAATACTGTTTTTAATGTGAGAAAACACAATTCATATCTTCATGCCACCATGTAATTTTCCTCTAGGACAAACTGACTGTTTGCACAAACAACTGTGCAACAGTGGGAAACAACGTCATCAATACCCTTACTAGTGATGATATGGAAAATACGTCACTTGGGACCCCAATGCAGTTTGATAAGGAATGTACCAGTGGTGTATTTTCCAATAAAACACTCATGTTTATCTAATAAATGTTCTTATGATTATTATTGAATATATTTATCAGTTACCAGAAGTATTTAAAGATACTTGAAAATCCGTAACTAAATATTGTTTACATCCCCCCTCTCTATGATTCTCTAATGGAACAAAATTGTGTGCGTAGGAGGTGCTCTGAGATAAAAAAAATTAACCTGGAGCTTGCTCTCAGTCAGGAGCAGAAGCTTTCCTATGTCAGTAAGAGAAAACTACCTGTAGTTATTCAAGGACAGGTAGAATTCTAGGAAGGGTTTTTAGGAAATTAGAGGAAAGTTAAAGCTGAGGGAAAGGACCACTGGAAAATAATCTGCCCCAGCACAAAAGGATTTCAGGCTGGGGATAGTCTATTTTTGGGTGCATCTTTCAATAGGCCACCTTTGACATATCAGTATTCTAACATGGCTCTGAGGCTTTCAGGTCAAAATTGTGAACTTTTTAAATTTCTTCTGTCTCTCAATTGCCAAAAAAACTTGGATATAAAGAAAACAACCCAAATAAAGAAGTTTGTCCTGAGAGCCTCGGAGCCATGTTAGAATACTGATATGTCCAATGTGACCTATTACTGAAAAATCTGATTTCAAATCTTCGTCAAATCCTCATTTTATGTTTTTTATTTCAGATCTCCCCTCTCTTCTTGTTGCGCAATTCTTAAAATTCCATGCAACGTTAACTATAAACCGAATAACCTTTTAAAATAATTTGGATGAAACCTCAAAAGATAATGAGAGACTACAATCTTGGACAGAATAAAATGGAACAATTATCTCCCATCCCCCCAAAAGCAATGATGAAGGCACGAAGGAGCAAAAACGTGCCATTTTGGCATCATTGAAATGGGGGCAGGGGTGGTCCAGATGTTCCATTTAGTTTGTCCAAGATTCAATCTTGGACAGAATAAAATGGAACAATTATCCCCCATCCCCACCAAAGCAATGATGAAGGCACGAAGGAGCAAAAATGCGCCATTTTGGCATCATTGAAATGGGGGGAGGGGTGGTCCAGATGTTCCATTTATTTCGTCCAAGATTGTAGTCTCGAGGAATATGAAAAATTCAGCATTTGACTGTTCAGCTGCCATGTAATATTTTAAGTGGACAGCCCCTGTCAACTCGATAACCCAAATTCAGAGCAATCTTTGGAACAAAAGCATATCATCAACTACCTAACAATTGATTACCATGTGCTCGAGTAAATATTGATTTGCATATGTACTTAAACCAGTCAACAAGAATAATTGACATTTTGTACTTGGTCTGACAAATCTTGCAAAATTAAGGAAAAAATGTTTCAACCAGGCTGTCAACCCCTTGCATATCTGATTAAGTCTTATATACTAGTGGGAAACATTCAATTCTTCAATTCTTAAAATTCAAAACAAAATGCAAGAGCATACTTATAAACAATAAGCACCCATCTCACAGGACAATAGAAACTGTAGGTTATTTTGTGTACATAGAATTAAGTGTTTAAATGTGTTCAGACCCAATTTATAAGTTCTTTTAAATTTACATTCTTATGGAATTAAATTGTTGGCATGGAAGCAGAAAATACAGTTTTGAGGACCAGCCAGATAAGCAGGGACAGAATCTTTGACTCTTGTACATCCACCCCTTCTGCTTAGACAAAACTTCCCGCTGTGTGAAAAGAAAGCTTCAGCGTTTGGATGATTTATGTCTGTTCATCAATTTCGATTGTCACACTCAAGGATGCGAATTCTTCAGCCCGGAGGCTACAACAGTAGAACAGGAACGTTAAAGACAAAACTTCTCCACGCAAATAAACTCTTACACTTCTTTAAAAATGCGCGATCACGACCACAGATGTACAATATCTACCCCAAAACAATTACGTTACTTCGTTTTCACTCCTAACTGACACGTTGCCGAAGCATGCGTCTACTGAGGGATAAATAACCCACAAACCCTGATGTCTTGACCATTAGACAACAGCAGAATTTAGCGATTTATACTTTTGCTTAATAAATTATTGACAATAAACGTACGTGTTGAGACCTCTTGTGACAAATCTTAAGTTTACAGCCACTCTCAATGAAAATGTGAGCATTATGGTCGCAACAAAAAACATCATCACGATTTTAGTGTAAGCTTACTACGGAATATAAGTAACACTGCAAAGAGGGAGAGGTACGTTCTATCCAATTTGTGTTCCGACATTGTCGAACCCCCGAAAAAACAGTTTTCTGCAAGTCTTCATTCAAATGTCGATAATCCAGTTATTTAAAATACATTATTCACACAGGTTGATCAAGAAAAGAGGAAAATTAAATTAAATAAAATTTTGTTTCTGCACTTGTATAACAGAAACCCAATATCAATACAGGAAGGAAACACTGGCAAACAGTCTAACTTTACGGTTTTTAAGTGAATTAACACACTCGACAATAGACAATAACAATTTGAGGCATGCTGAAATATGCTCGAGTAGATTGTAATTAATGAAGAGCCCATAGGAAATCGGTGTAAAAAGCAATTGATCGGCATTGTTCTAAATTCCTCGAGAGAGCCCAAGTTTTTTTGTGTTAGAGCAGTAACACTGCTCATATTTTCCTTTGGAAACAATTACAAACCGAACCGCAAAATCCCTTCGCAGCTGCGATCATTCAAGTAGCCTAAGAATTTGTTTATATAAAGCAAATAATAAAGTGCTTTTCATCGGCTTACAAAATAATTTAACGAACTGTCGAAGGACGCTAACCTTTCAAATCGTCATAAAGAGACAACAGCGAACTCTTAGCAGCCACGTAGTCAGTTTGCAGGAGAGTCTTTAAATTCTTCGCTGCTCGAACCCGCAGAGAGTCTTCCGTTTGTCTCGTACAGCATGTTGTCTCACTGACACAAACTTGTGGCTCCTTCCCTATCAACGACAAATTATTACGCGGGTTAGACCATGACAAGTACAATTCTGTACTAATGAAGAAACGAAATATTTCACTTCTCACCTTTTATAGGCGTTTGAGGATTCGATAACCCGTTTGCTCCAAGATGTCCTGAACAAGTCAATTGCGAAGTCTGGCAATCTGCGCGCCATGCTCTCAACATCAAGCTCAATAAACAAACCACGTGAAGTATGCGAATAGAACCCATCTTTGAAGTGCTTGTTAGTGTACCGAATGTTCTCCAAATACCTTAAAAGTTACACGTATGTATGTTGCGTGAGAAGCTAGAGAAGTAAAGCCAAGAGCAGAGTTAGTTTTGAATACGTTGTCATGTCCTTCGAGGTCATTCGCCTGCGCATCAACGAGAAATATTTGACAGCTCTGTGAGTGGATTGAGGTGTTCCCGGAGCGCCCTTGCCATATTCGTGCATGGTAATTAATGAAAACAATCCAAACAATCAATCATGAATAAGCGATGAGCGAAACAGCTGTGCGGTCCCTTTGACTAGTAACCGAAATCCGAGCAAAACTATTTTATTGGACGAACGGGGGCGGAATGTGGTTCAAGACGGGTCGGGATTCATTGATTGGTTTGTTAGGGGTTAGGTTTCCCGATTTTCCGCACCACAAACTAAGTAATCTGAAGACCTTGATTCTTTTCGACTTTTCTTGAAAGAATGGTTCATTCCAAATGCTCACCTACTCAACCAAGTCCTCATATGAATTACCATAACGAGTTTTTAAGAAGTGTGAGGGCAAATTAAACTTCAATTATCTATTAAGATCATAAGTTTTCCTGGGGCATCGAAACGAAAATTGTTGACCCTTCCTTGCACGTACGTCGTCGTAAAAAATCTGAGACAATTGTGGAATTACATGATGTGGTTTCCGATCGCGGAATGTAATTCTCAGCTAGCTTGAAAGTGACGGGGAAAGTAAGTTCTGAGTCAACGAAGTATCTACAAAATCTTGATTTATCAGATTCGCCATCTCAAAGAAACGAAAATAATTCAGTTTTGATAACCTCACAACTTCTTCACTGTACGATAAGGACTCGATTCTGTTTTGCATAAAGCCTTATCGACCACCTTCGACATACAGGCTCATACCGATAGGAAAGCGAGGTTGTATTTCCATCTCTGATCCTTGAAAAATACGATAAGGAGTTCTCTTTGCTCACGAAACCTTTCTAACAAGGCCAAAAAGCCAGACATTACCAGTTCCGGAAGCAGCCCGTTTCTGACTATAATCGGAAAGCACTTAGCTTAATCGTATGAAAGTGAACTTTGACTTACCGCAGCTTTAGTTTTTGTGCTTTGATTGAAATTTCAGAAATTTTCAATCTCATTTCCAGGTTGAGATGGAAGAAATAGGGTAGAAAATTTTCTTAAGGTAGTTAAATAATATTCAAGCCATGATTCTTAGCTTGTCGAAGAATATTTTTATGACAGTCTTATTAGTGCCACTTTTAATTAATATAAGCTTAAACTGACGTAGATAAATAAGGTACTTACAATGTAGAAAAGGGGTGGAGCTTAAAGATGGTGTTCTTCAGAATGAAAGATTTAATGCAAAACTTGGCATGTCTTCCATTTCTCATTTGATAAACTGCCGTAAAAACTGAAGCCACAGAAGACGAGATACGCCAGAAAGTTCTTCAGCACGCACTGTCGGATTTCAAATTTACCGTACTGAATTTCAATTAAAAAAAACTTTGATAGCAATCTTACAAACTAAACGGATTAACTGATCAGCTAGAAGATTAAAATTTTAAACAGTCTCGTCATTTTTTCGATCCTGTTTGTTCTGCTCTTCTCTTCTAAACTACAATGTGTAACCAAGGGCACAAAACAATCGAGTAACATCAAACAAATTCCAGTACAATACCAAAGAAGTCAAAAGTCGCATTTCTGCCCTTTTTATGTCGACTTCCTCTTCTTGGGAGGGCTATCTTCTTCATGGGTTTGGTTGCTCGCCTCCGTTGACTTTCGCTTGGAATTTTGTGTCATCGTTCCCTCAGTCTCCTGCGTGGGTTTATCCTCCAACGACTTTTCCACCATAACGTCGCTCACACAGGCTGTTTTTTCTTCGTTTCCTGACAGAGTATTCGACTCTTCTTTGTTTTCTGTCTCCGGAAATTTCTCTTTTTCCATCTTTTCCGACTCCTCCATTGTCTTCATGCTTTCATCTTCAATCTTCGTTTCTTCGCAAGCCTTTCCTGTGCAGTTTGTCTCGCCCTTTTCAGGAACTATCTCGACTTCTTTTTCTGCGACTGGGCTCGTAAATGTCGTCTCAACTTCTGCCGCTGGCATCTTTATATGTTACTTATTGATTTTAAATCCTTGACAGCAAAAATCTAGCAAAAGTGAAATATGTGATGAAATGGCAAAAGGTGAGTTCATTCAACTTTTATACTTCCCGAGAAGACGCGTATTACTTAACTTTTCCCGCCACAACCATTTCCCGCCATTTGCAACCGCGTTGCTAACGGTGTTTCAGTCGCGTAAAATGTCTAAAATGGGAGTTTTATCTTTGGGTTCTTGCATACAAAGGTCCCCAGGTGTCCAAGGCTCTGACATGGACGAAAGTCACCCACACCTTAAAATAAATTGAAACGAAAGACTTCTAGGATGATCTCTAAATAGCTTCAGTCTTTAACCATGGATAGTAGAAGACTATCCATGCTTTAACTCAAAGGTATGGTAAGGCTTGCAACATTGCAACCGATTGGCGGACTGGGCCGAAGGGCTGATTGGTCACATTTTGGCGCCAAAAGTAATTATTATTTATTTGTAATTATCCAAGATGGCGGCTGGAAAGGTGGTCAGCCCTGAAAAGTTAAAAACAGTAAATTTCAACGATGGGAATGACATTTCAATCTCTTTGTCGGACTTCACATGTCCGATATGTTTGCAAATACTCATCGAGCCTGTTATTATGCCATGTGAACACGAGCTATGTGGACCGTGTTTCAAGAAAAATGTTGAGGAAGCGAATTTCCTTTGCCCTCTCTGTCGAATGAGAATATCAAGTTGGGCGAGAAGAAACTCCCGAAATGGAACATTGGTTAACTCTAAGCGATGGGAACAAATCCAGAAGCTGTTTCCTGAGAACTGCAGGAAGAGATTACACGGAGAAGACGATGAAGACTTCTTTGGTTGGTACTTGACGCTTTATGTGAATAACTCTCGTTCGTCTACTGGTACAATGCTAATGTATTTTGGATGAGCTCCCTCGATGAGAATTTCTTAAACAAATGTCGTGCACATTGTGTAACTATTATAAAATAGTAATATGTGTGTAGTTGCCAAACATGAATGAAAAAATAAGTTAAGTGCTTAAATGATCTGGAAACAGTAATATTTTTAATGTTGACTTGTTCTTCAAACCAGACAAAGTCAAAGGTATTTCAATTAAGCTTAAGCTTAACTTTTAAATAAATTTATTTTTATATGATGCAGATTTTTCACCACCCAAGCGTGCAATTTCCCAGGATGGAGAGCTTCGCAAGGAGTATGAAGAAGAACTGAGAAAGGTAAATATTATTAGACAAGTTCTAACTTAGTTTCGTTCCAATCTCATTTATTTCTTAAATGTTATGGATGTTATCTTTTAAGCTCATCAGAAGTTGTCATTTTTTCCATAACTTGTTAGTTGCAACAAGCTAGAGAACAAGAGATTCAGGCCAGTGAGGAAGTTATCCATCAACTACAAGAAGAAGAGCAAAGACTTGCGAGGTCATTAGAGTACCAGGCACTGCAAGATGAAGAACTTGCAAGAAAAATAGTGGCAGAAGAAAGGGAACAGGTGATTATCTTTCAAAATTGAGTTGTTAAATGGTCTCAAAAGGGTGATGAAGGCAGATCTTTCTTGGTGTAATGGCCCAAGTTGTGGAGGCATGGTGGCCTCATGGTTAGTGTGCTCGTCTCCTGATTGAACGGTCTGGGTTCGATCCCTGGCAGGGGACATCGAGTTGTGTTCTTGGGCAAGACACTTAACCCTCACAATGCCTCTCTCCACCAAGGTGTATAAATGGCTTACTATTAGTATAAAAAAACTGTTCTGCAGCATCGGTAGGCGAGTGAAACACATAGCTGATTATCAACAGCTGTTGAAACTCACTATGATGCTTAATTTATGTATGGTACCATTATCAACTTGCAGTTGATAATCAGCTCTGTTCACTTAGGTTACTTGACTTACCAGTCTGTTCTCATAATGCTTCAAACTTAGGACTGATTAGTTTCAATTCGTGATGAATTTTCTTCAGAACTCACAGGGAAAGGAGAGACTTTCACAACCAAGTACAACAGGAACCCCCCACACAAAAAAAGTCACAAAAGGTAAAAAAATCAAATCACAGGACACCCAAGTCAGTCGTGGCCACAGTACACTGGACAGATGGTTCCTTCCCACCAGTAAGCAATCATCTTTCTTAGATAGTGAAGGTTTGCATTACATTCTTGTTACTGCCTACATGCTTATGATTGTACTGAATGGTAAAATCATTAAATTTTACACTCATACCTTTGAAAAGAGTGTAGGATGGAGAGTGATTGTATTTAGAATACTTTTATTCATAGCATGGTAAAATCACTACTAGGAATAACTGGTGATAATGCACTTGACTTTGCAATAAAAACCCACTAAATATAGTTGTTAATTTTGGCATACCTTTGTTTACAGGCTCGGCAAAGAAAAGACTCAAGCCCAATGCATTGATTCACTGCAAAAATACTGATGTAGACAGACAGGATTTTATTGTTTCATCAAGTTCCACATCCAGTGATATTTGTAACCTTACCATTTCACAACTCATAGAGAAAAGAACAGACCAAGAAGAAAAGGATTTTCAGCTTGCACTGAAGCTGCAAAAAGAATTTGATTTGGCAAGCAAAAAAGTGGCAGAGGTAGACAGAAAGAAAGGAACTGTAGATGGATATCTGCTACGAACCAGCAGTCAAAATGAAAAAGAGGAAAGTTGTTCTGATACACATGCTAGTAGTTGAAGTTGAAAAATTATCACAGTTGAGGAGAAATTTTTCCTTTTAGTGACAGAAAATGTTTTCAAGCTAAGTTGTTCTTAGTTTTATATGCATGTGATTCTATCACTATTTTACCTGTGATAATTGTGAATGGGTTGCGGTTATAGATAGCTGAATTTAACAGCATGAGACACGCATACCTTTTGACACTGCAATTTTGAGCAAATATTGCACATTCTTTAAATTTTTTTTCCAACGTTTTTAAAAAGAAATTGAAGTTTGACTTCAGGTAACTAGAGAGGTTGGTAAAATTGCAGCAGATTATACATACAAGTTTTCAAATGTCACAGTTAAATATGTAAATAAGGTTTAACATTCCAGTAGTCCTTAATAAAGCTCAATATGAATAGACCATTTTACAGTTGTCTGCTCAGTGACCTGGCCTTTGGATGGCAGCGAGGCTGGAGTTGACCTTGTTTTGATACAGACCTCAATGCTTTTGTCATGTAAATGCACCTAGTTAGCATCAGAACAACTTGTTTTACACAACAAAAGTAGTGAGGCCTGTATCAAAACAAGGTCAACTCCAGCCTCGCTGGAGCTTTTGTTTTTAGAAAGTAAGCTATGTTTTAATGAAAGTTTAAAGTGGGGCTATGTAAACACCAAACGGAAAATAAATGTGCTTTGTTTACTGCTTATAAATCAACAACATTAATTAGCCATGTGGACTCAAGAATTCGCCAACATTTCTCTTATGTTCTCTAAGACCCATTACACTGTCTGTTTTATCTGTTTGGCTGTTCCAGGTGTTGGTTAGCTAGGGAAAGGCTGGATGAGGAAGTGAAAAAAACAAAAAAACAAAAACAAAAACAAAACAAAAAAACAGATGGGAGTTAGTAAGAGAGTAAGCTCATTGTCTTGTCTTGTTTATTTTTTTTGTTTTCATTGACTGTTCTTTGTGTTAACACCTATTTTCACACTGCCATTGACTTGTCAAATGCATATAATGAGCTCATCGGTACAATACATAATTATCTTTATTCTTAGCACATTGTCAGGATTGAACTGAATGTTTATTGATTTGCCCTGCCACTGAGGTGATATTGTTCATGACTCTTGTGCCATTGATGTAAAGGCATAATGGTTAAATCTGGTTCTTAAAACGTCCCATAGGAGTGCTAAAAGTCTTCATCCAAATTCTGGCTCATCAGAGTCCGGGTATGAGTCAACAAAGGCTGCCAACAACTGAGCTGTTTCATCACTATCAGTGTCCTGAAAAAGGAAGCAGTTAATGATATTCCATCACAAATATGATTCCATGGAGAGGAATTGCTCATTAGATTCATGATGACATTAAATCGGGAACTCTGCTTGAAGTCTGATCAGGTGTGACTCTTAAGTTATTTAAAGGGACTCAGTCACAGTATTTTGAGTTATTTTGGCCACATACAAAATTACCTTTAATGGTAGGAAACCTGAAAATAACAGATTAATAAGATAAAAAAACACCAGTTGGAAGAGATAATGATAAACCATAAAGGAACAAGTATGGCTAAGGATGGAGAAGATTAACATGGATTACAAACAACAAATTTGAAAAATTGCAGCTAAACTTTTCAATATGCGCAAACCATGACTGAGCTCCATTAAAGTCATCATGATATGCTGTGGTGGTCTTATGATAAGAGTGCTGGACTCTAAACAGAGCTGTCTGGTTTCAAACCCTGGCGATGGTCATTGTGTTGTGTTCTTTGGCAAGACATTTTACTCTCACAGTGCCTCGCTCCACCAAGGAGTAAAAATGGGTTCTGGCACATTTAATGCAGGGGGTAACCCTGCAATGGACTAGCATCAAATCTAGCAATCATGCCACAGAAACTGGAGATAAGCACTGGGCCAGGTGTGCCAGTGGGCTCAAATGGAGACTTAACCAACCTACATGGATTGCTGAACTTTGTTCAAATAACCAGCCAAAGGTGTCTGGATTAAAAAAAAGTGTTTTACTTACCTGATTGGTTACATTTTCATTTTCTGTGATATTTACTGTGAGTTGATCTTTGTT
>Ga0126339_10001828_pt1 | contig 14870 bp, 8 predicted proteins | sample OrbTmetagenome_2_FD_92532 | JGI IMG/M metagenome (GOLD analysis project Ga0126339, IMG submission 92532) | Coral microbial communities from Petempiche,Puerto Morelos, Mexico - Orbicella T R C metagenome | ecosystem: Host-associated > Invertebrates > Cnidaria > Coral | place: Petempiche,Puerto... | reverse complement strand
TGGATCATTGGATAATGCGAAATCAAGCGGGGCGGCTGAATTTGTTAAGACCACTGCAACCTCGATTGATTTCGCCTGTATTATGCAGGAAGCCCAACATGTGGACACCAACACAAAATTAGGTTATGTTCTCCCTACGCTCGAATGCAATTAAAAACTGGATCATAGGATAATGTTATTCAAAAGTTTTCATTGGCTTAACCATCATGGTAAGCATAACACCACAAATGCTAAGCATAGGTGTAATTGTTTGGGGGTGTAATTTCAGTTTGCTATATTTTGGGGGCGTTTTTAACTCACTTGAGTACTTATCTACTATATGAAAGGTAAAAGAATCTTTATTTAATTCTGTTTTACAAATGTTTAATTTACTATCTGCTGTTTCTGCACGAATGTTCCAGACTTACATTCACCATTGTTTGATATATATTTTAATCTTTTTCATATTCACATACGTGTACATATAGCTTATCCATAACTCTGTGAATATTTAATACAGTTAAAATAATTTGCCCTGGTTAGCATCTCTATCAGAACCTGTGAATCCAATGTCATTTTCTAAGTTGCTCTTATTTGAGGAAACCTCACATACAAAGTGGAGAGGGATTTACACAGATAACAAAAATAGTTCACAAACTAAGATAAGATAAAGATAAGAACTTTATTAACGTGTCGAAGTCACTAGCATACAATGTATACTAATTCGGGACACCTAACTACGATTACTTATCTACTAATTAATAAAATATGAAATACATGTACATATGTAAGTGTTTTAAAATATATACTTAAAACAAACAATGAGTCATGCAGTAAGATCAAGTGCTAGTTGTTACATAAAGAACAGTCTTTACAAGTACTGTCCAGCAGACTAGTGAAATCAACCAATTTGATGCACTTTTTAAAAGTGTGCAATGATTCAGAAGATCGAATAGATTTGTCGAGTTTGGACCAAATGACAGGGCCTAAATAAGTCAGGCTATGTTTGCCATGAGCAAAAAGACTCGGAACCCTAGGAAACAGAATTTAAGTTTCTATAGTATATCATACCATTCTTGTCCCCAGGGTTGCCTGTCCCTTTAAGCTCAGCCTTGGCAATAGGAAAAGGTGGCCTTAGAGACACATGATTTGATTGGCTAGTATTATGAACTAAAATTTTCACTGATAATTATTCAACATTGGTTTCTCTCTACCTAAAACCTCACTCGATTAGGAGAATTTTCAGTGAAGTCCTCCATAATTAACCATATATGTGCACTTCCAGTCAGAATTTTACTTCTGTTTTAAATTCTGTTTGTCACAAATCTGTTAAGGTTTTTAGTTGTTCTTATCAAACAGTTTTAGTTAAGATATAGACCAGTGGATACTTTTGGAAGGAAGCCAGGACTGAATTAGTGGAAATCTTGGTCCAAATTCTAGCCAATCAAATCAAGTGTCTCCAGAGTCACTTTATTTCTGTGACATGCCTACCAGCTGACAGGGACCAGCAGTTCTGACCAGTTCTGGGGATGAGAATGATATAACTAACACTCAACAGCCATGCACCATTGTGTGCTTTTGTTACCTTTATTCTGTTAAATAAATCAGTAACAGCCACATAAAATTAATTTATTCCTGACCAATAAATAAAGCAAATAAAACTCTACAACAGATGAGTATGAACATACGTCATTGGCATGACTAAACAAACTATAGAATTAATATTCTTTTTGGGAAACAAGTTCATAACAACAAGAAGTGATTGACACTCCTTATTTCATGTATTAAAGGCCGTGAAATTGATGTTGCGGGTTGCTGTGTATGCGTTGCTCTCCAAGAGCTGGTAAATGAGGTTGAATTCCACTTCTTTTCCGTCCATGTACACCACTCAGGTTTGGGAAAGACTGACACAAGGAAAAATATGTTAGTTTATACACAAAATAAGAATCATGCCATGAAATGTAAGGAACCACAGGTGTTTAAAATGGGTTGGATCTGATTATTGACCCCACATACATGTAGAAAGACTGTTATGTGCAACACCGGTAACATTACCCTATAGGTAAGCTGCCTGCGTAAGGTACCGCATACCTTTGAGGTGGATTGCATCCAAGCCATGTGGCGTGTCCAGCTTAAACCGTAGATCCCTAGTTACCTCTATATTAAATTAAAGTTTATAGATCTGGCTATCACATAATACCAAGAATTTTGAAACAAAATGAACTGCTGAATTTTTCACAACCTCTCCATGCATCCGAATCACCTTCTGAAAGCTACAAGTCGAAGGGGATTTGCTTGATTGGCCTCAGATTTAGACAGTAGCTAATTCAACAAATTAACTACAAAAAGTGCCTACAAATTTTTTTTTCCCAAATATTTTTTCTCCAAGAGCGATTTTTGTATGATCACTCCTTATGGGTGAGTTGAACATTGACTCCTCAGCCACTTACATTGTCAGGCACCATAGCAGATGAGGACTTCCTGCCTTTTCCTTCAACTATGACAGGGTGGTGATCAGTAAACATTCTATTGAAGTTGGATTCTCTGTTGCTCAACTCCAAGCGATAACGCTGCACTTCTCTTCTGAGACGTTCCAGTTCATCATCTCTCTAAAATGTTTAACATTTATTGGTATTAGACACAGTATATCTCAAAACAGCACACAAAAAAAGCTTTCTTGATACCAAGCTTAGGTTTGGAATATTGACCTTTTAGGCCCCTACAGCTTATTTAGTACAAAATGTAGATGTTCAAAATGTGGCATACATGTTTAGGCCACCTGGACTGGCAAAGCTTGGCCTTGAGATTTTTATCCATTTACATTACTTTTGCCTATGGGAGGCACAGCGACCCAATGTTTAAAGCAATGAAGCCCTATTAAGGGTTTCTGGGATACAGGATATTTAGGAAAAAATTAATGTAATACAGAATACCAGTATTCCCAGGGAAAATTAATGGGATATGGGACATTTAGATCAGATAAGACGGGATATTGTGTAAAGAAATTGTTACTATTGGGGCCTCAGTGCTGGACTTGAGAATAACCAGTCCAGGTTCGAGCCCTGGCTAGGGTCACAGTGTTGAACTCTAGCTCAAAACACCCATACAGTGCATTTCTCTGCCCAAGTGCACACATTAGTACAGCGGAACCCTGATAATCCAGTCACCAACCGGCCTCAGAAATATGGCTGTATTAATGGGGTGGTCATAATAAAGGGGTTCTTTGAATAATAAAATGACTGACTGAGCTTTTGTTTGGGCCAGAATAAAGTGGCCATAACAAAGAGGTAGCCGTATTAATGAGGTGGCCGTAAGGTGGGGTTCCACTGTACCAGCAAAGTAAATACTAGTAGGGAAACACTCACTATGAGTAGTTGGCACTGACCTGAAAAGCTACCGGTATATAGAAATTTGAATTTTCACGTGATTCTTGGCCACATATGAAAAATAATGAGCATCAGTTTCTTCTTAGTGTTTACCTAACTAATGGCGAAGGCTCAACTTACATCAAACGCAGGTGTTGTCCGTGGCACTTCAGGGCTCCCTTTTGTGACTGGCCTGGGAGATCTCTTTGATTCCTTTCTTTTATTCCTCTCATCAATATACTGCTGAATTTTGAGTTCAAGTTGTCGTTTATCTTCTTCTAGCTCCCTGACCAGCTGAGACAGCTGTTTATTTTTCCATTCTAGTTTTTCAGCTCTCATTTGATCTTCTTTTTGTTGTTTTGTGTATTCTTCAATTCTGAGACTGAGCTTATCAATTTCATCCTGCCAGTCTCCTTGTAATCCATTGACGCTATTTTCAAGTCTCTCTTTTTTCTCCAAAATATCATTTAATTCATCTTCCAAAGCTTTAACTTTTGATTGAAGATTCTGTATTTGGTTTTGACACTTTTTCACTTTATCGGTTTTTCCCTTAAATTTTTCTTTTAATTCACTGTTTTCTTTTTTCACATTTTCTAACTCTACTGTCATAAGTGCTACCTGTTCATCACCAGATTTCAACTTGTCCACAAGGCTTTCTTTTAATTCCACAATTTGTTTCTCAGCCACTGTTATGAGCTGATCTTTGTGTTCCAAAAGTGCAGTCAATTCTGCTATTTTATTTTGAAGGTCACTGATCTGCTGTTTGTCTTTCTCACTCTCTGTGTTTTTCAAGTCCAGCAAAACACGGAATTTTTCAAGTTCATCCAACTGCCCTTCCAGCCACGAAATTTTCCCCTTCGCTTCGTCGAGTATAACACTAATCTCATGTTCGTATGCAGTTTTCAAAGCTTCCACTTCGAACTCTCGCTCGTGGTTTCGTGTAAATAACAAATGAATGACCATTGTAAGTTCTGCAATCTTGCGTGAAAGTTTTCCTTTGAGATCGGGTTCCCGATCACGATCACGATGGTGGGCCATGTTAGTTTAATCCTTAAACACTTACACGCAGATTAACGATCAAAATTTCCAGTCGCTATGTAAGCTTAATAACAGTGATAATTCCCAAGAAATGGGATCCAATTATTTCAGTTCCACATTTGCTATGGCTTGCACGTAAGCTTAACCGCACGTTAAATTAATTTGCGTCTTGAAAAGGAATCACGCTTCGTTCCAACAACTGAGGTGAAACAGCAAGTTGCATCGGCACCGCTGAAATTACATTTCCTTGTGATCGTTGTTTATTTATCTGGTCTTTCTTCAGATTTAAGTAGGGCACACATCTTCGTCTGTTTATACCAAGCTACTCTGCTTTACTCTGTCTAGCTCGAATCGATCTGGTGAATCGTAAAACGTGTTGTTTATCATTGACCGCTGATCTCGTCAAAAAAGATCAACCAGTCCTTTAGCAAACTTTCACAGCTTGTGGTCCTCACCAAAAAGACGCCCGCGTTGATCAATAAATTCAAGACAGTGTGTGAAACAGATGTTGCTAAGAGAAGAACATCTCGCGGTATATTTGACAGCTTGTTAAAATGAACTCATTTGCATAAGAATTGCCTTCTGATGGGGCAGTTAGCACGGAACAAAAAAGTGCAGTTATCAGTCGTTGAAATTAATCCGCTTTCTCAGCAACGACACTTAGCTGTCAGTTCTATTTACACAGCAGTTGATGAGTTTTTATTGTAAATCCCTCGTTCACCACCGTTCGCCATATTTCGCCATATTGGACGCTATTATTGACCGCGGAAAAGACTAGATACGAGGGTCTGCATCACGATTGCCTACACAACGTAGTATCCTAAGTTTTGAAAAAATGGCGGATTTTGTGCAATTGTTGTTGGGGACTATATTCGTCTTTTGTCGCCTCCTCTCGACAAGTAAATAGCTTTACCATCAGTCAACGTGTTGCTTATGGGTTTGAGTGACGGAATTTTGGTGGTTGTCTCGGTACTTGAAGGTAAGTTTGACGATAATTACTTTTCATTTTGGTGTCGCGAGAAATACGAGGACGTGCATGCGCGTGTAAATTGTAATCTGCAATACACTTCAGATTCGCCTCGCAGTTTTCCCAAAAGTTTGAATTTGACATCACTTTCCCTCTAACAACGTTGCTTTTATGCCGATACTTTTTTTAAGTACGATTGATACACATTGAAAAATAACTTATGGGCTGCAATATACTTTTATAGGGCGAAGATTCCCTAAACGACCACGGCACAAGATCATTGTTGAAACAAAGTTTGATGGAGAAACACTGACAACTGACCCTATTGATCACGTGGAGACTCCGGAGTTTACAACTGAACTTGCCTGGGAATTAACCAAGAAGTCTTTACACCAGCATCGCTTGCAGAGAACACCAATCAAAATTCAGGTAAAAACACAATAACAAGAGTGACATTGTCAGATGTGTAATAACATGAATAGAATAAAGTTTATTGAGCAGGAGGGGAATGAGCGAAATAAACAACTGAAAGTATATATTAAGTTATTGACCTACATGTAGCATGAGGTCAAGCTAGTTATTGTATGGCAAGGTAGTCCTGGGGCCAATTAGAGCATTCTGATTGTTTCTTTCTTGGTTGAGATTTTACCATATGGTCCATTTCCTTGGAAACAGTCATAAGCTGTCTAATTTTTTGTTTTTGAGTGCCATTTAATAAAGTACTCATTAACCTAGCTTGCTAATGAGCCATACTGGAGAATACTGACCCTTGGTCATTTTTGTATGGACCTCGCTGAATTTGGCCCATACTTCCACTACCTTGGGGCAATATTCCCCAGTACTGCCCTTTTATTGGTTAGTTAGAGGTTAATATAATTTGCTCAACTTTTTCCATTTTTGCGAGTGTTTATGTACTAAGACACAGTCAAGGGCCATAAACACGTAAAAAGAGAACACAGCTACAGTACCTAATATCCAGCCTTCTTGACTGAGCACCTTTTTCTTGCTGGAAACTACAGTTAACGGCAAGTAGGCAAAATTACCCCAACCTGTCTGCTTGGATAGCCAATCACAGTGAAGGATTTGGTTTATCTTGCCTACCTGCAGACCTAGTCATATAATAGAATAAAATACAATATCTTTGGTAAATCATTTCTCACCTTTTGTGGTCAGTTTGCCTGGTCCATACCCTCCTTATGGTAATAGAGAACTTAAGCAAACCATGGCAGCAACGGCAACAAGAATGCCACTAAACAAAAGGTTTAATGAGTAGAATAATAGCTATGCACATGTGTCATAAATCTTTATTCATTTCTTTGCAGTCCTGGGTACAACAGCAACATGAAATGACTATGTTTTGCATATTTTGGAGAATGCAAATGACAGTGGCTAATTTTTCATATTTCCATTTGGAATTGAACACTGGCATTACATACCAGTGTTTAGCTTGAGCAAGATATTGATGATTGCAAAATTTGAGCTCTGAACAGACCTAGACAATTGAAAAATTTCAAGAGAGAATATAAATTCATTTTTTAATTAAGGGTTGTCTTCGGGGTCGCAGTCGTCATTGCTTAATTAAGTTCTCTAGTGATAAAGGAAGGCACCAAAATACTCACTAAGGAAACCTAGACAAACTGCATCAAGTCCCATAAACTGAGAGAACCAAGTTGCTCCAGAGATAAGAATACCCAGTTTCTTCTGAAACCTAGGCCGTCAACAGTGACTCCAGCATTGTCTGTTCTGGGTTATTATGTAACAGTCTCTAAAGGTTGCTATCTCCTGCTTATTATTTTTCCCTCCACTATAAAGTATTGTCTTGTAACACAAATTAGTTTGAGATGGAAAGAGACTGTGAACTTTCATCTTCCTGTATAGAGAGAAATGTAACTTGGTTAGAAATAATAATATAATATTATTATGGAATTAAGGGCTGAGATCCATGACAGGCTCACATTGTTATATAAAGCAGCAATTCTAAGTAATAAACACTAAATGGTTATACAGTGGAATACCAAGTTCTTGAATCCTCATTTTTTCAAACCTCCAGATAACTTGAAGCAAAAGTCGTTTCCCTCTCCTTGGTGGAACACTGTAATTTTACCCCTGATTTCTCAAACTATCCAACTTTTCAAACCAATTTTCGTTTCCCTTGGAGGTTCAAAAAATCAAGATTCCACTGTAGTTACATTAATCTGTTGATTTACATGTACATAGTAATATTAGTTTGTAATCAATTTTCTTTTGGCAGTGTTATGCTCTGGACACTCTAACATCCCAGAAAGAACCAGTTGGATATGTGATCTTAGATTTAAGAACAGCACAGCAAAAGCCAGCAGTAAGTAAAGGAATGTTCTGATTTGTCACCATGACTAACTGATATCATAATACATTTACTAGATATTTAGGTTAACTGAATAATTATAATAATTGTGTATTGTTGTCACATAATATATTGGTTGTATGTTGCATTTACTGATGTTTTTCTTATTGTTTGGGACCTGTCTTAAATGAAATATGCTTATATTTTGATGTGAAATAGTGGCAAATAAGAGAGGGTTAAAAATGAAAAAAAACAAATTTGAAAATTTGTAAAATCTTTACTCTTTTACAAACAATAATATTATTGTAGGTGAACTTCGTGATTGATCATTTCACTTATTTTAATTTCTCCTGAAATAAAATATCGTCAAGTACACAGTAATGTTGTATCAGTTGATACACTGTACCTACTAATTTCTCTGAACTAAGATTGAACAAATGTATTACAATAAGTTTGGAGAGTTAGTATTTTGATCTATAGAACTGAAAGTCAGCCTTGTTACAGAGAGCACAATGGCACTCACTTCTGAGCACGAAGTACCAGCGGTTGAAACCAGAGGTGAAGTTGATGCTATCACTAGAGGATGACTCACAATCTAAACCAACTGAAAGTCAAGCTTCTACTGGTAATCAACAGCAGACACAACAAGGAGATGACAGTAAGTTAGTTGAATTACTTAGAATTGATGATAGATAACGTCATTCAAGACTAGAGTTATAACATGGATGGTTGTGTAATTAAAGTGTTTTATTACAGAAATCATAATTGACATTGGAAATAGTCAGCACCTACAATATTATTGTTACTGAATGTGGCGTTCTCACGCCACCAGTTCTTGTTGGTGACAACTTCAAAACTTAAACATTTCTGACCAGCGTTTTCATGACCATAAAGTGCAACAGCTGTTATGGATCTCATTTCTTTTTTAAGCCTGACATAAAAATGATTTGAAGTAAGTTGAGTACTGCATTAAACAGGGATGGCATTATCCTGTGTATTATTTCTTCTCAAGGGAGAGAGTCAAGACCTGCTTTAGAAAGAAAACCAGAATCTGATGCAATACACTTATTCCTGAATGAAGAGCAGGGATATTATGAAATTGGACCACAACTAGAAGACAATAACATCTTTGTTTTGTCTGTCACTATAGGACTAGCCTCCAATTTGGCAAAGGTAAACTTGTTTGGCTTGAATTAATCTTTCATCTTATTCTGAGTCCTGTCTGGAGTCATAATCATTTTGGGATTCATAAAAGATTAATTTCCTGGACAGTATATAGTAGCCTGGTTTGGGAATGTTAGTGAGTGGCGTCTCTGAAGATCTTTCTCAAAGATCTTGCCAAGTTCTTTGAAGATCATTTCTGAGGATCTTTGCAAAGATAAGGAAGATAAGGAAGTTGAAAGATTCTCAATAAGACCGGGCACCCGCCTGTTCTGTTTTGAACCGCTGGCCGTATGTTACACTTTTTTATGATGCTCTTACTGATGGGTGCTGCACCAGGGAAGCCACTTACTTCAAAGCTTATAGAAAGCAAGTCTGTTTATCATGTTTTCAACATACATTTATACCATGTTACAGAAAGTACAGCAAATGAGAATAGGAAGGTTGATGTATATTTGACGATGTTACACCTGACCTTCCCATCATGCACCAGGCATATGACGCTTTGATTTTGTTGGCCATTGTATTTTCTATAGCATGGTATAAAATAGTTATGCAACGCTATCTTGTGGTATACCATGAATTATCTCACTTGTTACTTGTATTTTCTTGGTATACATACAAGTACTTGCCTAAATGCTCGAGCGTGGACCGAGAAAATGTAAGTGACTCGTAGTATATCACTCACAAGCTTTCCATAACTGGTATGTATAATCTAAACGCATAATCCATCATGTTCTTACATTTGATTCACAGTTGATCCCATCTACGTTCACCTTGTCAGACCCAAACCTTGGAGGTGGATTCTACTTTTATTACTCTTTACTCAGCAATGATGTTACAAATGAAGTCTTTCAGGATCTTCTCCAACCTAATTTTCCTGCTGAGCGAGCTTCAGTAAGAATCAGAAGTAACTTGGAGGTTCTGAGAGCATTTTTTGCACAACACCCAGGACTGGAGGTAAAAATAGAGTGATCAACAACTTCAATCTTAAGATCAGCACCCAAATTCTAATTGCTTCTTTATAAATTTTGTATAACTTACCTTATGGAAAGTTGGTTTCAATTATGGCAGTGGAAGGACTTAAGAGTGTTCCTTTGTGTTCCTTTTCTTCTCCCTAAAATCTTTTGGTAATTCCTATGTCTCTGTTTGCCTGTTGTGACTTTGCTTTCAGATCCATTTGTGTAGTGGGGACCAATCATTAGGAAGAGCAGTTGTTTCTTTTCAAGGTCTTCTTGATGAACAGCAAACACCAGCCATACCAGCTGTGATTGAACGGCTGTTTCCTCTGCTGGCACCTGGTCGCAATCGCCAGTCTTCTGGAGCAGTAGATGATTCAGAGCCTGCTGTTGGTGTGTCAGTGTCACTAAGATTTGAACAACAAGACATTGTGGGGATTGTTGCTAGTGCATCATCACCAATTTTAGCTGGGGGAGGGGTGGGTATATTGAGACAAGTAAACTTTGAATACTAGTCATAAATGAAATAGATAAAAAGTTTCGTAGCTTTTTTGCTCAAATTAAAAACTGGTCAATGTAAATTAGGCTGATTAGCAAGAGGTTATTGCAACTTTCCATTTCAGGTTAGTCCCTGAAGGTTTATTGTGTTATGATTTCAATGAGATTTATTGGTAGTATGTTTGGACCCGAAAGTTGTTCCACTGAAGGAAGATTTACAGCAGACATGTTTTGAAGAAATTTCATGAATTCTGTTTTCAAAGTGCTTATTCAAAATGTCATTTGCAAATCATTGATTATTTATTACAAGACAAAAACTTGACTTTCATCTGGAGTCTGTATGTGGCTATCACTACTGACTTATTGCCTTGTTTTCATGTTATCATGATTTTGTTTTGAATTCATTTATCCTAAGGGGATATCTGAAGCAGACAATATGCCTTATGGAGGCAAGTCAGCTCTAAAGCAGTTCTCAGGCTCCCCTCCTAGAGGAAAACCAAGAGAATCTAGGAAAGGGCCAGAGACAGAGATGGCTGGAGAGCACCCAGATGGAACACCACCCCGACCACGATCCAGCACCCCGAGTGGCCAAGAAAAACCTGGGCCTGGAAGTGGGGTAACTGCTGGGACTCACAAGGTATGTTTTAGTGTGTTAACCTTTTACACTTTTACATTGTGCTACCTGTTTAATGTACATAACACTTCGCAGGATTCTCCTCCCAAGAAGACTAAGATGACAGGCCAGGCTCCTCAGCCTCAAATACCAGCCCCAGGCCCAAGCAGTGTTCCTTCACTTGGAACCAGGCTACCTCTTGATCCATCAGCTCACCATTTCTGTTTTTCCATTGACCTGCGCAGTATTGCAAACCTTGACGTTACGTCTCCTGTTAACTGCTTTCTCAGGTGAGTTTTCAACAAAAAATATTTCCATCCTTTTCTTTCAGAATTATCTTCTGGCAATTCCAGTGACTGAATTTAGTTTCTCTCCTTGACAGGTATACGTACCCATTCTTCGGCAGCTCAGCACCTGTAATGACCAGTCCCCCTGTGCAAGTTCAGCGTAGCATGGAAGTCCTTCTCCCAAAATCGTTCTGTGCTTTTGACTTTGCTGCCTCTCCACGGCTGCTTCAAGAAACTCTCACAAGGTTAGAAAAGAAGGATATGCCTGCATGGTACTCTCTCCTCTGCAGAGGCTCCCTATGGGAACTTGAATATTGGGAGTAGGAAGGCGTGCAGGGGACGATAGGATTAACTTCCGCTTTTCCCTCTCCCCAGCCTCTGAACTACCAACCTATGGTCAAGACAGCACAAAAGAGGCCACTGCGGAGGAGAGAGCAGCATGCTATGTTATTGATTTTGCCAGTTTGTGAAATGACTCTATCATATTCTAAAGTTACAACATGTATTATGCAGCATTTTTGGTTCTGTAATGTTTTTGTGCTTTTACTATAGAGTTCCTCTTGTAATTGAGGTGTGGCATAAAGACAACATGGCTGGAAATGTCCTGATTGGAGTATCAAGTGCATCACTAGCCACTGTGTTAGCTGCAGATAAAGTTCAAGTCTTGTCACGGGTAAGAAAGCTGACATATATGTTCTGAGTACTACCGTGTATCACTTTTATTTCCCAGATTTAATTTTTGTGGATTTTGCAGATGGTACTTGATCCGCAAAAATAAGTTCTAGCAGAAAGAAAACACCAGCAAAATTAAAAGCTGCAAAAATTTACTCCCGTTAATATCCCGTTAATCAAAAATGGCTTTCAATCCACTTGTGTTACTATGTATTTGTTTCCGCAAACCTCAAAAAATCGCCAATCTGCAAAACAGTGTGTCGCTTAGTGAAAAATTATCCTCTCTTACCAAAATCCTGACTTTCTGATTTCTGAAAATCTCTCTTACCTAATTATTTAATGTACCCTCTCCCTCTATGGTCTTATGGTATCTTCTCCCAGCTGTCTAGAGTTTCCTCCCGTTGCTGACTAGTGAAATTCTTAATGCTGAGCTCGTCCAGAAATGAGTCAGTGCAAACTTTGTTTTGACACACAATTTTAGTCATTCTAAATGACTCTATGTAATCTTTGTGTCCATATTTTAGGCTAAAGAAGTGACTGGATATAGGCAGATTTACAGTGAGAGGGTATTAATCTTTACCACAGAAAAGTATGTGAAACTTAATTGTAGGACACCTCAACTTAGTTATTTTATACAAGTTTTTGAGTTGTCTTTTATCCTATCTCGAGTTTTTGGCGAGAATAATCTGGAAGCTCCGACGAACGCGGCACATTATGGCGGGAAACATATGGAAGACGTAACAGACGTGACACATGCATGGCTGGAAAACGTTTCTACACACAAATCTCGAGATGTCACCGAATATAGAACAGCTTTGTTGTTTACTTATCCCTCAAGAAAATAACGTTTGGCCTGCATCCTAGCTTAACAGATCTCATCGTTAGTTGCCATGCAATTATACATGTAATTCAACTTCATTTCGCCTTTTTTAGACCCGCCCGGAAAATTGGTGAGCTTCACGTGGTTCTTGGACTAGAGGACCTGGGCCCAGTAAACTTGCAGCGACTGATGGGAGCAAATGAAGTAAGTTGGAGGGACGGGAGTGATAATCAATCAGTGCTAAACCTTGAATTTGAGCAAACGTGCTATCGGGGAAACCTTGCCTCTCATTTACTGAATATAGTCAACTCTTGTTATAGCGGACACCTTCGGGATTGTCATTTGGTGTCCTTAATAGCAAGAGTCCGGAATAGCGGGGTGTGATGAAAAAGGCTCATTTGTGGTCGCAAAGTATCACAAATAACGTACACTGCTATACTTGTAGTTAACTGACATTTACTGTGATACATAATTTTACAATAAAGGTCAAAATGCTGTAAAACTAGTGAACATTCCAAGAGTGTAGAGTAACTAAGTCTTTTAATACGTCCAAGTTGTCTGTTGTATCGAGACTAGAACAATAAGAACATTAGTTTGGGAGCACATGAAGTGCCCGTAATTCTGTAATAGCGGGAGTAGTGTCCATACATTTCTTTGTAGATTGGGCTGAGCATGTAGCGGGGTGTTCGAAATAGCTGGAGGTCCGCCAGACAAGACTTGACTGTACCTACTTTCTTGTGTATTACTTCAGTACAGTTTGTCCTCTTCACTTGAGAGCAGCCAGACCTCTAGTGCCATTCCTTTAGCCGAACCGCAGCGAGTTCCTCCTGCTCAACCCAGTCCTCCTCCTGTCACTGACCCACGTGACACCGAAGCGTACAAGGCTGCGTTAGAGCTGGAACTGTGGAAAGAACAACAGGAAGAATTGTTTCAAGCACAGGTGAAACAAAATTTTGTCCAATTATTGACACAGTGGGGGTGTCTTTAGTGGTGATCAGGTTAGCCTAAGAAAGGGCGAAGAGACACTTTGGCTAATATTTTCGATGAATAAGCTGCCCTCGTGAAGTTTTGACCATTATCCCTTTGTCTGTGCAAAAATGCTCCCACTTAGCAAAGGCTAACGCTCAAAACATCACTTTTCCAAATTTACTGTGACGATCAACTTGATGTTGGTAATGGGCCATTGTTTCAATTGCTCGCTGACGCAGTACACCAGTTTTATTTTTTGTTATTCCTTACACATAGGACTGTTAAACAAGCTTCTTTGCCCCAAGGAGCTTGGGCGAAAGCGGCGTGTGGCCTTCAGGCTGTTATATATAAAATCTGCGTCCGCTGCTCTACGACTTAGGGGAAAGTTAAAGGGCCATTCTGTAGTTTGTTGTCTTGAACGTTTTAATCTAAGAATGATCACATCGGTTTCCCAATGCCAATCCAAAAAGATGTTGATCGTCTTCGACTTGCTTGTTAAACGATCATACCTGTTATTTTAACTTGGTAAAGACCACTTACTAACACTATGTTGTTTTCACGGCAGCTGCAACAGCGAGAAACCTCACACATGAAAACTCTCGCCGAGGAATGGAAACGACGTGACAAAGAACGAGAACTAATGGTTAAGAAAAAGGTAAAAGAAAAGAAACTGCACTCATTCTTGTAGATGTGCTTTTAAATATACAGACAGAATGGAATGAATTAGGTTATAATTTATTTTTTTCTTACCTTAGCTTGAGGAATATTCTCGATTAGAAGAAAAGCTCAAACAATCTATTGCTGATCTGGAAAGGAGAGAAAAGCAGTTGTCAGCAAGTGAGACTCAGGTGTGTTTTGTTTTCCAATTTATTCTTGAATTGTCAGAGCGTACTCTCAGCTTTTTGTATCTAGATTACTATCCGGCCAGCATTTTATATATTTTTTTTTTAGCACTTTCTTGAGCCAGGATCAATTTTACACTTTTTAAACCTCAACATCTTAAAAAAAATTCTGTTTCTCGAGGCTCAACACCGCTTGGAGCCGATTAACCTGGTGGGTTTCTGTAGCAGGGGGCGACTTGGGGTATTGTTACGCCCCTGGATGGGATGTTAGATCAACGTACGTTACCCCCCCCCCCCCCCCCCCCCCCCCCACCTCCACCTCTCCTCCCCCAACCCTCCCTTTCGTCTCCCCTCGCTCTTCTCTCTATTCATACTAC
>Ga0126339_10001827_pt1 | contig 14870 bp, 4 predicted proteins | sample OrbTmetagenome_2_FD_92532 | JGI IMG/M metagenome (GOLD analysis project Ga0126339, IMG submission 92532) | Coral microbial communities from Petempiche,Puerto Morelos, Mexico - Orbicella T R C metagenome | ecosystem: Host-associated > Invertebrates > Cnidaria > Coral | place: Petempiche,Puerto... | reverse complement strand
GGATGGATGAATGAATGAATGGATACCTACCTCAGTAAGACTTTCGACAGTTTTTGGAATTGGGACGAATCCTTTGTGCTTAGGCTTGCCCGTCGACTTTCCATCCGTGAAGATTATTAACGCATTTGGCACATCAGGTCGATCGCCACCTTCCACTGAGAACAACTTCTCCTTTGCCAGTGTTAGCGCCAAGTCGGTCCTCGTCTTAAGCTCCAGTTTCAAAGGTATTTCTTTTATTCTTTCCTTTAACTGATCCTCAGTATGGTAGCGATCGTCTTTAAAATCGAAAAGCAATTCAGCGTTGTCATTGAACGAGATCATTCCAACGTGAGTCCCTTCGGCCGAAACATCAAATAGGTGGAGAAATGATACCAAAGACTGTTTTAGCTTTTTCAAATTGTGTTTCCCCACGCTCTTGGACTTGTCAATTATTATGCCAAGGTCAAGGGCTTTTATACAAGGCGGTCCTACAAAAAAAATAAACATTTTAAATTTTTTTTTCAAAACAAAAAAAATGAAATGGAAGTTGTAGTGAGCCTTAGGTAATAGTAGTTCTACGTCATGTCGCTGGTCATGTAAGTGGTGCAGACAACGTACAAACAAATGTCTGTCCTTTAGTAATCACAGATAGCTCAGACCCAGTGTTGGTGGTAAACGTAGTCAGTGTGTGTTAGAATAACAAGAATGCTAGAAGAACGTGTATAATCGCAGTCAACAAGTACCAATGCAGCAGAGGAGATTAGGTGCGTAGCAGGGAGGTATTGAGTAAGCTTTTCACTGTACAATAACTTTTTAAGTTTCGTTTTACCTGTCGTTAGTTCTTCCGTCGTTGGTGTCTCTGCCGGTTCTTCCGTCGTTGTTGTTGCCTCGGACGATTCTTCTGTTGTTAGTGCCCCGGACGATTCTTCCGTTGTTGGTGCCTCGGTCGATTCTTCCGTTACTGTTGCCCCGGACGATTCTTCTGTCATTGGTGGCTCGGTCGATTCTTCTCCTATGGTTGGTGCCTCGGATGATTCTTCTGTTGTCGTTGCCCCGGACGATTCTTCGGTCGTTGGTGCCTCGGTCGATTCTTCCGTTGTCGATAGCCCGGACGATTCTTCTGTCGTTGGTGCCTCGGATGTTTCTTCCGTTGTTAGTGCCCCGGACGATTCTTCTGTCGTTGGTGCCTCGGTCGTTTCTTCCGTTATCGATGCCCCGGACAATTCTTCTGTCGTTGGTGCCTCGGTCGATTCTTCTTCTATGGTTGGTGCCTCGGACGATTCTTCCGTTGTTAGTGCCCCGGGCGATTCTTCTGTCGTTGGTGCCTCGGTCGATTCTTCCGTTGTCGATGCCCCGGACGATTCTTCTGTCGTTGGTGTCTCGGTCGATTCTTCCGTTGTTAGTGCTTCGGACGATTCTTCTGTCGTTGGTGCCTCGGTCGATTCTTCTTCTATGGTTGGTGCCTCGGACGATTCTTCCGTTGTTAGTGCCCCGGACGATTCTTCTGTCGTTGGTGCCTCGGTCGATTCTTCCGTTGTCGATGCCCCGGACGATTCTTCTGTCGTTGGTGCCTCGGTCGATTCTTCTTCTATGGTTGGTGCTTCGGACGATTCTTCTGTCGTTGGTGCCTCGGTCGATTCTTCCTCTATGGTTGGCGCCTCGGTCGTTACTTCTGTCGTTGGTTCCTTGGTCGGTTCTAAAAGAAACACAAATAGCTCGCGTAAAACTATTCAGCTGCTACAGTTAGTTCAATGCAATCCAACAAATTTTATTTCAGGACGATTTCAAATCATAATTTTGAACTATTTGAGGTAGCTCAGTCACAGCATTCTAAGTTATTTTCGCTACGTACAAAATTTATTACAAATTGAGGAAAGCCTGAAAACAGTAGTTTAATAGAAGATAATAACAAACCATAAAGGAACAAGGATGGTTAGGAATGTCGAAGATTTAATACGAAGTACAAACGATGAACTTTAAAAATATTATGGCTAAATTTTTCATGATGCGCAAAACCGTTACGTAGCTTATATTTCATAGCGCTTGAATGACTGCAAATCACTACATGATAAAGGAAGAAAGGATGCAATATTTGTATATAAAATGTATATATGGCTGGTGTCCCCTCAGGGAAACAATGCGCTTTAAAGAGGAGAGGTGTTTGTCGGCGAATGTTTTGTACCTTCACTGCAGTCATGTTCATTGCATGATCGACTTTTTATAGCTGGTCCAAGTTCTTTCTGTTCTGAGCATTCCTTCCCCTTTCCTTGAGGGTGAGGATCTACACACCACCTTGTGCGGTACTGTACTCCTCCTCCGCAATCCTTGGTGCACTCAGACCACAGTCCCCAGTTGTTGTATCCCCCATCGACATCTTAAATAAATAATGTATATGAAAATGCTCATGAATGAAAAGTTCTAGATAAAAGCGGAAACGTAATTGCTAATATGAATGACGTCGAGGTTTAAATAATCTGCTTATCGATCTCCCAATTCATCCATTCATTTTTTCGTTTATTCGCTTATTACTTTTATTGCTAAGGTTTTGAAGAACTAAGTATTAATCAAATTCAAAACTGGAACTTGTAACAAAAGTTATAAAATTAAAAAAGTAGGCAAAACCTCCACCGAGAAGCTTTAACCTATTGAGTCATTCCTGGTGGTGTACGACAAGGTCTGTAAGTTTTACTTCTGCAAATGCTCCTAACTCTTATATGCCTGTCTATGTTGCTGTCTTTCTGACGACCACACCAAAATCCACACACCTATTTGATCTGTTGGTCCGTAGCATTGACGTACTTCTATCGAGGGGCCCAGTCCGCTACAATCAAACCCGGGTAATGAAGGAGGGGGATTCGTACAGCTTCTTTCACGAGATTGAACTTTATCTCCACAAGAAGCGTCACAGTAAGACCAGCAACTCCAAGTAGTGTAACCGCAAGGCAAGGCTGCAAATATGTAAGATCATTCTATCGATCGATCACCCATCACTATTGTTACCGCTGAATAATTACAGTACAACGGTAAAAAAAAGTAAACTCACACTGAAGCAAGTAATTGTGTAGGATATTAATAAAAGTAAAAACATTGCTAAGACTTTTAACATGAGTATTACTAAGAAATCAACTGTTAAAATACTGTCTAGGAGTGATTGGGGATATCCTACAGGTAACTGAGATCTTGAGACTGGTATGCGGTATGCTCCAAAACCGCTGCAAAACGTGGTCTGAGCATAAATCATTAATGTCCCTTGATACAGAAAATCGCTACTTACTGATTCCTTATTCAAACGATTAATCAATAAATCGGTCAATCAATCCATCTATCTTTAAACGTAACACGATATTTTATCATAAAAACGTTCTTCGCGTGAGTCCTGTGAAAAATTACAAAGAATAAAGTAACTATACTAACAGGAATATATTAATTAAACCAACGAACTATAGTAGCCGTACAATAAAAACCTATAATCCCCCAACTATAACAGCAGGGGAAAAAATGGTCATCTATTCATTAATTAAAAATGTCACTTCGATACTAGATTATCTATCGAGATTATCTGAAGCGTTTGTTGTGAGCTGTAACCCTATTCAGACCGGACCGACTTGCAACTTTTACAACGTAAAAGCCAGGAAATTCTTATTTTGTGACTTTTCTACAAAATTACCTGGGAATAATCTGCCCTCCTTGGCAACTTTAAAACGGCACACCCGTTTTTTTTTTTTTTAATTTTTTAATTTTCATGTGTTCAGTGAAGAGAAAATTTATCTTTCTTGTTTTAAATAGTTTAGCTTTTCCTACGGTTTTGGTAAAATTTTATACCAATCATTAATCCAGACTGGCGGATCAAAGAAACGTCATTCTACCTCATATGACGTCACAGTCCTGTGTTAATTACCTCGAAAGAAAAGATTTTTTGAAGTGTTATAAATCTAGGGTGCATGGTTCTAGAGGACCAAAAAGAAAAGCCCGGTCTGAATAAGCTAGGGCGAAGTCTGCTAATGGTCTTAAGTTAAATAAAACAAACAAAGCTATAACCTGACTGACAAATCTAACCTGAGAATGACGCTGGAACATAGCAAACGATGAGAAATAGCCAGAGCTTCATTTTCAGGTCGCAAATAACTAAAACAAGAAAACGAACCAAATAGTTAATTTCGTGTGTTTTGAATAAAAATGTAATAAGAGGAAACAATTATGGTGCAACGAAGGATTCCTATCTTTTAAAATGCCCTTTTTTTGTTTATTCCAACAACTCCGATCATGTATATGACCGCCGCAAAATAGGTTTTATTGCTGTATGTTTTATCACATTATCACATTCTGTATGCGAATATGTAATAATGGGAGATGTAGCTTACATGCGCGTACAGGAAGTCACCCAATCCGTAAAACCAATACAATCCCTGTTTTCTGGTGATCCCAGAAAATTCTTGGAATGCAGTAGTCTTTAGTACTACTGATTAAAAATTTGTCTTTGCTCTTGTTTGAAACACGAACAAAAGTACTAGTAGATGTGCGTTTTATCGGTCAGGCAACACATAAAGAGCAAAAATATCTCAAAAAGGTTTGCAAGGATCTTGTATGTATAGAATAAACAGCCAGCGGAGAACTCAGCGAACCCAAGGCAAGAGTTTAACAAAATGAAAGAATTGCTAACGCGAAATAATTAGCAAAAAGTCAGTTTTGTCTCTCATTTGCTGGTATCAAAAGTGTCTTTTACGGCGTCTGCAGCGAGCCAGAGCGGCGACGAACACACAAAAGAGGCAATTCATTGTGCATCTCAGGAGGGAAATACAGGTAAGCTGAGAACAAAACAGGTGTATAGTTTAGGGTATTATGGTACTCCTGTATCTGACTTTGACTAATTTCATGAAAAAAAAAAAAATGAATTTCACAGCACTTCGCTTACCTTTAAGTTTTGTAAAATACGTTACGCCACTCCTTGTGTAAAACAAACAGCATGAAGCTTGATGCAAGAATTGTAATGTAGACTTTCTTAAGATACATTAACACAAAATAATTGTGGGCTAGCTTAATTTGAAAGTTGAAAATCTATTATTTGTTTCCACTTGGCTTCGCTTTCCTGGATTTTTTTCGTTGACCCTTTCGACATACGCAGTACGCTTTTTCACAACTTGTTCTCAATTAAAAGAGATCCCAGAATGTTTGTGGAAAAACGAGGAATATCGCCTGATAGATTGATGAAAGGAGAATTCAATTCCTAGGCTTTCAAAGATCAATTTCGATTATCATTCTAAAACAGGTAAATGGCAACGAAGCCCCATCCCCGAACTCTATCAACATTACTTGCTCTAATGAAAGTCCCATCACTTCATGCTTAACTGAATTGCGCGCCCGATCATTATATTTTTGATGCGGGCAGTAGTTTGAAAAATGGCTTGAATATTAGGGTTTCTTGTGCTTAGTTAAATCATTTTATGACGACTGCACGAGGATATATGCATATATATTCTAATCAGGGGTTAACCCTAAGAACTAACTAAGAACAGATTTCCGAGTGCGAAGAAAAACTCTTTTATGTGCTAGTTGAAGGGACTTGAACAGAAAGTTCCCGAAAGACATAATCATACTGTGCCGCATGGCGAGTCGCTTATTTTCAAGTTTTGCAAGATGCATTTCGCGACGCCTTGAGTGAAATGAAAAAATTGAATCTCGAGGCAAAAATTCAAATTCAAACTTTCTCACGGTGCATTCATACAAGAAAATCACTGTCTGACTTCGAAAGCCGAGAATCTGTCAGTCATTTCCACTTGGCTTCACTTTCCTTTCACTTGTCTGTGCTGACTGTACTTTCAAGATACGCAATACTTGGTGTTTACTACTTGTTTTCAACGAAAGAAACTTCGATCCCAGCAGTGAATTCACCACTGTACTTAGCTTAGTCACACAATCGAAAACGCGCTCTCTTAACCGCGCTTCTTACATTTGGAATAAGCGGGCTATGAGAGCTCAGAATATTCGTGGGCAACCGTTCAACGTAGAAGCCACGAGTGTCGCCTATTATTACTTCATTTTAAAAGTTTTTTAGCTAATTGAACCAGAGAAGACAACGTTGATAAAAGGAAACTACAATTCCCAGGCATTTGAGAAATACGTTTCGATTGCCGCCATTCGTAAACGAAACCCGATCGCCAGCCCTTATTGAATTATATTACTTACTCAAATTAAATACCATCTCCTCACGCGTAAATTGCGCGCTCGGCCATAATACCAATAACGCAGACAATGGTTTAAAAGATGGCTTGAATACTTGCTTTAAATCACTTTATCTCCAGTACACCATGAAACGTGTTTTGATCAGGGAATTAAAATGATGAGTGCATCAGGTAGAGTACATTTTAAAATCTTTGTCCGCGAAGAACGAAACTAAAACATATTTCGTTAGCAAGAGAAATCCTTACATTAGTCGAAGGAACGAAAACAGGAAATACTGAGATGACCAGAAAGTCAATATTGAAAATCACTTTCCTTTTTTTAAGTGTTTCTTGTACACACTGGTAGAAGTATTTCCAGCAAGTAACAGAATAGATTCAGCCCGAAAAATACGCCATAATAGTCTTCACCAAGCTAGCGAGGGCGATAACGGTGAAAAGTACAAAATCAGTTAAAATTTAAACACTGGACTTCGCGTACCCTCACGTTATTCAGGATGCTCTAAGCAAGAACCGCGTATAGCTAGATACAAGAATTTTGATGCACACTTTCCCAATGTGCATTCATACAAAATAATTATTGGGTCACTTTAAAAGTTGGAAATCTGTCGCTTATTTCCACTTGACTTCACTTTCCTCAATTGTTTTTGCTGACTTTTTCAAGATACGCAATGCCTGTTTTCAATTCTTGTTTTCAATTAAAAAAATTCCCCTGTAGTGAATTCACCACTGTACTCAACTGACTCAATATGTAAAACGTATTCCGATGACTGCGCTTCTTACTTTTATTCTTCCACACATCTTACGTTTATTCTCGCCATTAATGACAATTTGATCAATTCCGTCTGCAATCAAGTAATTTAACAATGGTACAAACCTGGAGAAAACAGGCAATGAAACCCAGAACATTCATGCGTCACCGTTCAATGGAGAAACGACGAGTGTCGCCTATTATTACCCATTTTTTTTTTTTTTTTTTTACATTCCTGAACAAATTTCTAATATCAACAAGCTGCAAAGAAAGACAACTTGACACAAATAGAATCACTTTCCTAGGCCTTTAAAGGACAATTTTTGTACTGATAAGCACTGTCTTAAACGCGATCAGCGGCCTTCTTTATAGAATAACATCATGACTTACTCAAATCAACTCCTATCTCGTCATGCCTGAATTGCGCTTTCGTTTATGTCACTCTTGACGCAGACAGTGGTTTGAAAAATGGCTTGAATATTTAAGCTTCTTTGGTTTTGAAACAGTTTATCTCGAGTCCGCAAAGGCACATGGGTTCTGATTAGGGGATGAGAGAAATCAATCATTGATAGCAAAGGAAGAAAGAATTGGAATTTGTAAACCGTTGTCCATGAGAGTTCACTAGAACAGATTTCTCGTAGGAAGAAAAATCCTTCTATCAGTCAAAGGGTCGTGAACAGAAAATAGATGAGCAAAATGTCAATCTTGAAATTCACTTTCCTTTTTTGGTGTTTCTTTTCCACAATGATAGAAATATTTGCAGTGAACTGATCCGCAAAACGCGTGAATAAACTTACAATGTATATGAGGAGAATAACATCGGTGAACTGTAAGCTCATAGCACCAGACAAAATTAATGTACCGTAACGTTTCGCTTACCGCCTTCAAGATTGGCAAGTTTTGCAAACTTTTTTGGAGGAGAACCTTTTACTGTTTGCAAACACAGTAATATTCCCAGTAGTAATTTACTAGTGCCACACTCGTACTGCCCATAATCACCTTATTCACTTATATTATTCACTTAAACGTCCGCTCGAGAACTGAACAATGAAACGCATGTCGAGAGAATTTTCATAATGAGAATACCTCAAGCTGTTCGCGATTTTTCGACCCTTCTCGATAAACGACCAAAATACAACGATTTTTCTTGAGATGAAACTCTTTTTGCAAGTGAAAGGATTGCTAGTAACGCGGAATAATTAGCGAAAAGCCAGTTTTGTATTTTACTTGCTCGTTTTAAAAGTGCTTCTCTTAGGGCATTTGCAGCCAGTCAGAGTCGCGACCAACCCGCGAAACAAATTAGTTTGCCTCTCAGGAGGGAAATAGCGGTGAGCAACACAAAACAGGGAAATATTTTCGGGTCGTATGATACTCCTGTACCTTACTTTGACTAACTTATGAAATAACACAATTGAATGGCACAGGGCTTCGCTTACCTTTAGTTCTGCGAGATGATTCAACGCCACACCTTGTGTCGGCTCAACAGGATGGAGCTTGATACAATAATTTAAATGCAGAGTTTCTTAAGATGCATCAGCACAAAAGAATTATTGGTAGCTTGATTAATAGTTGGAAATCTGTCAGTTGTTTCCAGTTGGCTTCACTTTCCACCATTGTTTTCGCTGACCTTTTCAAGATATGCAGTACTTGTTTTTACTCAAGAGGAAGCCCAGAATATTCGTGGAACACTGTACAACGGAGAAACGAGGAGTCTCGCCTGTTTTTACTTAATTTTCTGGAGATTCCTTAATCTTTTTCTAATATAAACCAGGTACCAGCATTTCACGAAGGGAGAACTAATTCTTGGGCCATTAGAAATCAATCTGTTCGATTTGGCATCAATCAAAATAACATAAACGGGAAATAGATGGCCAGTAAGTTTGAATATTTCTAGTGCGTCTTGTAGACAATGTTAGAAGTATTTGCAGCGAGTAACAAGACCGACCCAATCCAGAAAACACACAAATTACTTTGCCTCTAGGGAGGGTAATAGCAATGACCAGTACAAGAAGGTATATTTCCGCATCTTACAATCACAAGTTACCAGTTATGCAAGACGCTTTATGCGAAGCCTTGAGCAGCTGGATACAAGAATTTTAATGGAGTTTTTGTAAGGTGCACTCATGTAAAAGAATTCTCGCCTGGCTTTATTGAAAGTTGGGTATATGTCACTTGTTTCCACTTGGCTTCATTTTCCTCGATTGTTCTTGTTGACCTTTTCAAAATACGCGGTACTTGTTTTCAACGCTTGTTTTCAATTAAAAAAATCCCCTAAAGTGAATTTACTACTGCACTTATAGTTACTATCGAAAATGCAATCTGATAAATTCTCAAACTGTACATGTACTTCTTACTTTCATTATTCAATACCCTGGAATAAACGGATAATGAGAGCCCAAAATATTCGTGGGTCACAGTTTAATGGATCGGTGGAGCGACGAGTCTCGCCTTCTGCTACTTTAATTGAAGATTCATAAGCCAATTTGTAATTTGAACTGCAGAGGACAAGACAAGTTCATAAAAAGAGAATCAAACTCTTAGGCCTTTAAAGAGAAAGTCTTGATTGTCATTCTAAAACAAAACTCGATCGTCCGCCCTTTATAGAGTAACATCCCTCACTCAAATTAAAGCTCCATCTCGTCATGCGTGAATTACGTGCCCGGCAGTGGTCCTTTTGACACAGAAAGGGGTTTGACAAATGGCTTAAACTTTAAAGGTTTCTGAGCTTCTTAACTTTATGTCGAGTACACGAGGACACGTGCTCTGATCAGGGGGTAAGAATACCCAATGCGTCAGGTGGAGACCCGTTGCCCACAAAGAACTAAACTAGAACACGTTTAAAAAGGACTTTGACTCAAAGGGGATGACCGGTTAATATTAAGTGCTACCTTCCTTTTCTTGTGCACAATGGTAGAAATATTTTTACGGAGAAAGAACAACAATCTACCTCATAAAACGTATATGCACAAATTAGTGGCGAGGCGCTTACCTTCAAGTTATGCAAGGTGCCTGACGGGTCGTCTTTATCTCAAATAAACAACTTGATGCTCGAGGCAAAAATTTAAATACATACTTTCTCACGGTGCATTCTTACGAAAGAATTACTGTCTGACTTTAAAAGTTTGGAATCTGTCAGATCTTTCCACTTGGCCTCACTTTCTTCGATTGTTCTCGCTGACCTTTTCAAAATACGCCATTCTTGCCTTCGCAATTAGTTTTCAATGAAAAAATTCCCCTGCAGCAGTTCATCACCGTACTTAGCTGAGTCACTGTCGAAAATTCACTCTGATAGCTGTCTTTCTTACTTTTATTCTTCAGTAACCTGAAGTAAACACGATTGCCGGCCCTCTATAGAATAACGTTACTTTCCTTAGCATTAAATACTCCAATGAAAGTTTCATTTTATTCTCGGCATGCGTGTATTGCGCACCCGACCACAGTACTTTTGCCGCAGAAAATGGTTTGAGAAATGACCTAGGGCCAATTGGTGATACAGAACGGAGAGCCAGATAACTAAAACAAATGCAGCCTCCAAATGCTACACCGAACGGGTGAATAAAGCAGGTAAATTAGCTAAGGATGCGCTTGATTAGTAGCAATATTCCAGAAAAGGCATTCCGTCCGAACGTCAATGAGACAACTATTTTCCGCTTGTAATATAACCTGCACAAAGGATTCTTGTGCTTTGAGTAAGGTTTGGAAACGACTCTTTCATTTGTTCGCACAAGGAAAAGGGAAACAACACTTTCCGAATCCTGGAGTGTGGTTATTTGTGTAATAATCCACTCTTGACACAGATCGGTTTCCTTCCTACCCTGTAGAGTAGAATTCCTGATGCATCAGCATCCTTAAAAATGGAGTTAATTATCGAAGAAAGCTTTGATCGGCTCGGACACCGTTCGAATTCGCATAGACATTGATCGAAAAAGTGGCGTGAATTTCTGAGCTACTAATTCTATGTAACGATGGAAATTATCTAGTTCGCGATCACATTTATACGGATCAATAAGATTAATGTATTAGTCGGAATCCGCTCTGAACAACGGAATTTCTCTATAAAAGCAAGTTGCCTCAGGGCAGCAGGATGTGAGTGGACCCGCTCAAAATGGCAAACAGATGGGCTTCAAATTGGTAAATCATTTTGATGGGTCTCAGACTGTTAACAAAGAACTTCAGTTTGTGCGTCAACGATTTCCCATTAACTGTGGCACCAAATTGACATAAAAGAATGAAATGATGAAGAGCAACTTGATAGCGTTCTGTAGAAAGATAGTTAATTCAAAGTTTGTCACGAGGTAGAGCTTGTATGGGATAAATTCAATCAATTAAAATTTGGACGTCACCTTTTTGCCATGAAATAAAATTATTTTAGAACGTATTTCGATTCTTCTAGCAACAAAAGTATGTTTAACTGTGTCTGATTGTTATTCGAGAATGCATGAGCATGTGCATGAGTGGCCATGCGAGCCGATGAACAACCAAAAATAGCCTTAAAACAAATTTAAACAATTTGGTCTTACATTGCAGTGTGGTCTCGTCATTAGCGTGGTTGTTAAAGTACTTTGTTTTACAAAGATTTGACAATCGACAAAGTTCACCTGCAGTTGCATTCAATTTCTTACTGATCTCAAATTTTACTCTTCGCGAAACTTCAAATGCACTCCGAAGTCAGTTGTAAACCGTATACAGACATGTTTTCAGACGGCTAACAAAGAGATAAGTCGTGCGCCTCAAGGATCCTGGCATGATTTTCCAATGCGATAGTTATTTCATAGAAATTATAGAGCCAAACAGTTGCTACTTCAGTCACTGCAGTTCTCAGAAAACTGAAGACTGCTCTGATATATCGTTTCGGAACGTGATATATAAAGATTTGATTTTCCTACACCCGCTCCAGTAGAAAGAAATCCTCTTTAGAAAACAGAGCTTGAAGATACCTCAAAAAGCCAGCTTGTAATTTCTACCTTCAACTGAGTTACAGTAACTTTTCTTGAAACGCTCGAATGGCTAGGAAGATTGACAAACAGTCATAAAGAACCTAGTCGCAATTAAAAAGTGAAGCCGCACATAACATCTACTTTGGACATCCCTAAGACTCTGGTGTAAATTTTCTTTTGACGACAGTTACTGATTAGCTGTTCTTAGCTCGAGTTACTGAATGATTTTTATTGCTATGCTCGTCCAATGCATCTGCACCAAAGTAATCGAGCGTTTGCAATAATCACTTACATCATACATTTTACATGTCAAAAACAGTTTTCAAGATTTAAGTTCCCTCTGGCAGTAATTTGACTTGCTAGCTGCCACTGCTTTACTATTACATATCATACCCACTATCATTAATGTACTTTATTTTATTTTATTTTGAAAAGGTGCGATATATTGTGAACCAAAAGTTGGTGCATCTGCCAAAAGTGGGCTCAGTGTGTAGAGCGACGTCTCAGCGCATACGGCGATCATCCAGAAGTCCTCCAGGAATGTTTTTGAATCTTCTACCATAATAGTAGGGATAAGAGCCTCCATTGCTGTAATCTGTTTCGGCATCAGCTTGAGGTATAGAGCAAAATTGTATAGGCATATCATGATGAATCAAGAACAAATGACTGATTAAGAATATAAAGGATACCGAAATGTAGCAGCTTGATTAAATACATTTGGACGGATCAGTCAAAAAATATAGTTTTTAAAAGTTCTGAACACCTTGCAAAAATGTGTTTTTGATTTATTGACGTTTTCTATGGAAAATAGAAGAAATGTTGCCGAAAGGTTTCAATATTCTACGTTCGTTGAAACGCTAAGTTTTAGTCTTCTGCCCCAGATAGAGACCAGAGCTTCCCATATATTTCGAACCACTTTCAGTGTTGGAACATATTCGGTTTAGTATGTTACTGAAATTTGTGTCTTTCAAGAAGTGTTGCAAAGGTAGCCATTTAACACATATCATACATATTATCAATCTTACCTTTCAATGCATGTTTCTAATGAATATCAACTGATTGGAATTTCATTTTAAGGTGATTTTAAAATGTTTAAGGTGTTTATCGGCTGATGGATATTACAGGAGAGGATAAACAGAAAAATAAGAACCGTACCACAAGCGGCGTCTTTCAATTTTCCCAAAATGTAAGACAGATGGTTGAAGTCTACAGGGTGCATGTAGTGTCCTTTATCTCCAGCCAGTTTTTTCAATTCTGAGTCCTTTATGCCTCTCCCGACTCCGACGGCAATCATATGAACCTTTTTAACCTGGTAGATCAAATGGATGTCAGTGAGTATTCTACCCCGCGTAATGATAACGCTAGGGAACCCTTTGCCGTGGCGTCGCGTGGCGTGACGAGGAGGGCAAAAATTCTTGTAATTACAATAAAGAATTTTCATTTATTGTAAGCAGGCTAGAAGTTGATCATGAAAAACCAAGCTCAATAAAAAAAGTTCTCGTTCCAGGAAAGAGGGTGGCGGGGGAGGCATTGACAGGGGACCCACAGGTGGACTGATGGACGCACGGATGGATAGATGGAATCGTTTATTTGAACACGGCATATATTAAGGATGGACAGAGGGAGGTAGGGCGGGAGAGATAGTTGCAGGATTGGCTCGGGGGCTGAATGGATGGGTGGATGGACGGATGAATGAATGGATACCTACTTCAGTAAGAATTTCCACAGTTTCCGGAATTGGGACGAATCCTTTGTGCTTAGGCTTGCCCGTTGACTTTCCATCAGTGAACACTATACACACGTTTGGCACATCAGGTCGATCACCACCTTCCACAGAGAACAACTTCTCCTTTGCCAATGTCAGCGCCAAGTCGGTCCTCGTCTTAAGTTCCAGTTTCAAAGGTATTTCTTTTATTCTTTCCCTTAACTGATTCTCTGTATGGTAACGATCGTCTTTAAAATTGAACAGCAATTCAGCGTCGTCATTGAATGAAATCATTCCGACGTGAGTTCCTTCCGCCGAAACATCAAATAAGTTGACAAATGATTCCAAGGACTGTTTTAGCTTTCTCAAATTACGTTTCCTCACGCTCTTAGATTTGTCAATTATTATGCCAAGGTCAAGGGCTTTTATACAAGGTGGTCCTAAAAAAATAACCAATTTTTAAAAATAACCCAAAAAAATTGAGAATGGAAGTTGTAGGGAGCTTTAGGTTATAGACGTTTTACGTTATGTAGCTGGTCATGTAAGTTCCCGTAAGCAGTGCAAACAACAAACAATTGTTTGTTCTTTAGTAATCACAAATAGCTCAGACCCAGTTTTGGGTGTGCATGTAGTCGGCAGTAGGACGTTTACAATCACAGTCGACAAGTACCAAGCAGCAGAGGAGATTAGGTGCTTAGCAGGGCAGTATTGAGTGAGCTTATACCTGATGAGTTTGTAAGTTTCGTTTTACCTGTCGTTGGTCCTGCCGTCGTCGGTGCCTCAGTCAATTCTTCCGTTGTCGATGCCTCGGTCAATTTTTCCGTTGTCAGTGCCTCGGTCGATTCTTCCGTTGTTGGTGCCTCTGTCGATTCTTCCGTTGTCAGTGCCTCGGTCGATTCTTCCGTCGTTGGTACCTCGGTCGATTCTTCCGTCATTGGTGCCTCGGTTGATTCTTCCGTTGCCGGCACCTCGGTCAATTTTTCCGTTGTCGGTGCCTCGGTCGATTCTTCCGTTGCTGGTGCCTCGGTCGATTCTTCTGTTACTGGTGCCTCGGTCGATTCTTCCGTCATTGGTGCTCCGGACGATTCTTCTGTCGTCAGTGCCCCGGACGATTCTTCTGTCGTCGATACCTCGGTCGATTCTTCCGTCCCTGGTACCTCGGTCGATCCTTCTGTTGTTGGTGCCTCTATAGTCGGTGCCTCGATCGATTCTTCTGTTGTTGGTGCCTCGGTCGATTCTTCTGTTGTTGATGCCCCGGACGATTCTTCTGTAGTCGGTGCCTCTGTCGATTCTTCCGTCGTCGATTTTTCCGTTGTTGATGC
>Ga0126339_10001826_pt1 | contig 14872 bp, 8 predicted proteins | sample OrbTmetagenome_2_FD_92532 | JGI IMG/M metagenome (GOLD analysis project Ga0126339, IMG submission 92532) | Coral microbial communities from Petempiche,Puerto Morelos, Mexico - Orbicella T R C metagenome | ecosystem: Host-associated > Invertebrates > Cnidaria > Coral | place: Petempiche,Puerto... | reverse complement strand
TTTTTCCACGCTTCTAGGACGAATGATAAAGTTTTAGATAAAAAGAGAAGTGAGAGGTGTCGAGAGAGCTGTGGCTAATGTTTTGCTTCGAAGGCCGGAAAACTACTCAAATGAAGAGTCTGCGTCTGTTCTCCTTAGGAATGTTTGCTAAAACTGTTTTTACTTTCAAAAAACTGTTGATCACGATAGCAAACTTTGACAAAAAGACCTAAAATTCTAGCTTCTTGAAGCAATATTACTGGAAGATGGAAATTCGTGGCAAGTGACTGGAAGACTGAACACTGCTTTCCCGTTTGAATTCGTCAATTTACAAGTTTGCCTCCATTTTAAACGCAGTTACGAGCTGTTGGCCCTTTGATTAAAAAAGTTTCTCTATGCTTACTCTGGTGTTTTTTAACCTAGGTATGACTTTCTTGATTCAATTACACGTTCGATGCCTGGGGTTTATAAAGCGCGAGAATTCACACGTCTTCAAGACTTACGGTCGCCATGAGTGCAAATCTGGTTAACACAACATGCAGACTGTGAAAACGGTGTTAATCTGGAACCTCAGAGGTGTTTTACCAGTGGAACCTTCTTCTTGCTGTTTCTCGAAATAAACTGAATTTTTTAAAATCTCGACAAATAATCACCGAAATATATATATAGAAAAGAATCATTCCACATTGATAGAAACCCACAGAGAATGGGTGTAACACGAACACGAACGGATGCAAACGGCGCGCCAAGGTGGCGTCGAAGACTCCGTTCTTTCGAAATCAGTTTGACTTGTCATTGAAAAGTCTTTAAAAGCATGCTTCTAACACAACAAAAACCAGGAAATTTATGAAATCTAAGTTCAACGCTACCAGATTCATAGTTCAGCATGTTAAAGAGTGTCTTGTACCTGTACCTCGGGCGCTACAACTCCAGAGATATTATCACTTGCTGGTGTGCGAGCTGACACGATTACGAAAAGCACTACCTGGTCCTGTTCCTATCCCTTTCTCTCCACAACACCATAACGGACGTTGCAACAGCCTCTTCGCGTTGAAAACACAAGATTGTTCAACGATGGGGTACGATATCTTGGGACGGGCCGCGCGTTGCTTGAACGCATCGGAATGTCCTTGTCACTCAAAATTCTGGACGTGCCAGGGTTCTATAAGGGCATTCTAGTGAAATCATTAATCTTCTGAGTTTTGACAGCAATATGCTATCGTATTTACCCCACAATTATTACGATTACACTGCGGTGCCCTTAGTGAAACCAGCAATAGCATCAAGTAAGCTGAGACGTGTTTGTACAATACAAAAACAAATTTAGATTTTGCTGGTGTGCGGGAATTTTTGTTTGGAAAAAAAGTGCATCTTTAAGGGCGATATGCGTCGTCGATTTTATTATTTGCTCTTTTTAAAGTAAATTGGTAGCAGTTTGTTGCCATTAGTGTAAATCGTTACGCGAGGTTTACCTGGTCAAGGGCCATTTTTTGGTTTCCTCCGTTAGAAGCGGTGAGAGGCACAAATCGCTTTTACGGCCCGTTTCCGCGAATTTGCCCCCATTGACATGAAACACTTCGATAAACGAGAGGAATCGTTGTCATATAGCGGAAAATACACTCCTTACCATTTCAAAGGGCAGAGTCAAAGATTAAGTGGAAATAATATTCAAAAGCAACACATTCTGTTTGTGCAGGATAAACTAGAGACATCAACTGAAGCACGCACATGTCGGCTTATCTACTTGCATAACAGTTAATAAATCATGATATCTTACCTCGACACGTTCTTCCCTTAAGTCTACCTTCATCGCTAGTTCTTCTCGGAGGAGAACGTCAGGATAGTGTGTTTTCTGAAACGTGCCCTCAAGTAGTTCAAGTTGCTCTTCTGTGAATATCGTCCGATGTCGTCTCTTGCGCTTCGGCTGAGAGCGCAAAAGATCACCAAATCGCGGAAATCCTGAAAAATAAATTCGCACAAACGGTGAAATTAGTGAGGCAAAGTAGGGCGACTCGACCTGTTTATCTTCACTTAGGTTCTCTGTTGGTATCACACACAGCATCTGTTGTGAGACCTCGCTAAGCTTTTGAAACCTTAATCTGCGCGTGTGAGAGTTTGAAAGATAGAGCGAATTAAAGTGTTAGCGAGATTCGGGGAGTAACAAATCGTCAAATAAGTCCTTGATACGATGTAATGGTCTTGCAAACGGCACCACGTGAGTTGGGACTGCCGTTTTCTCTGGCTGTAATCTGCCACAGTACTCAGTCAGCGACTTATGTCGGTCTGCTGTAAGCGCTGCGCAAAGTCAGCCCGGGAATTCTATCTACCTGTTGAGATGAAACACAATGTAAAGAGACAATATTACTGTACCGATATAGCCTGGAGCCAGAGGCATAATTGGGTACGGGTGTGGAATGGTATACGGCATGCATCGTTGATGGGTCGGCCGCGAAAGAATGCTCTCAATTGTAAAGGAGGATCTGAAGGCGGACATAATCCCTTGACCCGAAATTAAATCTAACCAAAAATCCTTAAGCACTGTGTTTTTAAACACTGTTCAACAACCGGCCGGAAGAAGTACGCTCGCTCGGGGTCACCGAATCACACTGACTGACTAATAGACCCAATCTGCGAGCCGCTTTGTATCCAAAAAGGATTTACGAATTACTTACAGTGTTAATTCGTTACGTCATAAGAGGTGTTTGTTTAAATCGAACAGCCTCTCCGCGGCCGGGGACAGCTCGTCGGAAATCCACCAATCACAGGGCAGATTGGTAATTGAAATTTGATTAAAATAACACAGGGAGCCGAGTCAATTAGCTTGAAATTGTGGTCTTTACTGACAGCGTCTTTTTAGTAATTGGCGAAAGGGTAATTCGCAAATCGTGCAGGCATCGGTAGAGTGATTGACAGATCTATCACTTTAAGCCCCGCCCCAACGATTTAGAGGTTAGTGCAGCACGGGTGTGAGTACGCACTAATCCTTTATTTTTTTCCGGCTATGAAACAAGCATCACACTTCACTTATAGCTAAGAATATGTCTACCACAGAACGTAACCCTTAGTTGAACTCTTTTGTTCTAGATAAACATTCTCTTGAAGTATAAGGGCCACGGAGTGACAGCTGAAATGTATACACGGATAATCTTGCGAGAAACGTGTCAGCAAACTCTCATGAAACTATCAGCCAACCTCTAGAGGAGTTGAGTTACATTCCACAAATGGACTCCCATACAAGTTTACGCTGCCTCAACACCTTATGTTTTTTACTTTTCTTCAAACAAACTTTCACACGCTCGCATTTACAACAAACGAATTACAACTGTTTATATATTGAGTTGAGGCTATTTTCTAGCCTAGAGGCTTTTATTTTGGGCGCGAAATTAACGGAGTTCTTGAACACATTATCGAAGTTCGCTGTTTTGACACCTTTGCTTGAGATTTGCTTTCCTTTGGCGGTTAAACTTCAGTCTAATCTGCAAACTGTGTGAGAGAACTGAATTGGCGTGTAATTACTTAATTATCGCTTTAATTACTTTTGTCTTGATTCTGTCTCCGGTACTTTAGTTACTTTAGGAACTGTACGTTCCGAAAATCAACTTTTTCCTAACATCCAAATGTCGTTATTGAAAAATCTATGCAAACTTCAATTAGAGACTTCATGAAACAAAATTACCTTACCATTAAGGCGTATAAGTTTCCTTGTTAATAAATGACGGCTTTTTATTAAAATCTAAAAGTTCTGTTGTACTTCAACGTGGGGGAACTCAAATGTGTTGTGTTAGTTTAATAACGTTGTTTTGTGTTTCTAATTTCTTGACTCTTTAAGGGGGTATGTTTGCTTGGACCTGTTTACCTGGAGTTAATGAACATTGTTTTGGGGCTTTGTTGGCTTACTCTATTTCCTAATCTTTAATTTGTTTTCCGATCCTTTCGATTCTGTGCTGAGACCTGCTAGCCTTTTGTATTTTTCAATTTTTCCACGTTTCGTGTTAACAATTTTTTTCGACTAAATTTTTCGAGCAACAACGTTGTAATCGTTTTATTTCAGTGCAGTTCCAAGCGGCTTACAGCACGCGTTTGCGCCGCCAGACATTCACCTTTGGAGCAGTAATCCGGTAGGGCAGAACAGCTCTAGTTACGGAAATATGACGAAAAACTGGTATGAGATAAATTCGTTCTTTCTTCGGCGTCTTTTCTCAGTTCATTCCCAATTCAAGTTAGTCTTGTCGAGTTGTGACGAGAGTTCTTATTTCCATAATATGAGTCAACGAAGGTGAACTGAACTGTTCACCTGAAAATAGGTTTTCGCTTTTGGTGAGCTTGCCATTCGTAAGAAATTGCTGACTCTTTCTTCACGTGGTTTGCATCGTTTTAAATGGTGTTTTTTTCTGTGAAAATAATAACAAAAGCTCTCGTGGGATGACACTTAAATCAGTAAGGAACCGTATATTGGAAGAGTCGCCAGTTTAGTGAGCGAATCGTGCAAGAACCTGCAGCAAATCAAACCGTCTTTCCGGCGTTAAACGGCATAAAATGTCTGATCTTATCTATCTATAAACTCTCGCCAAGCTAGACTCATGTACCCTTTTTCTTCTTTTTACTTTTTTCAATCTGCTTCCGATATATTTAAACAATGCAGAACACTACATATAACGTTACGATCTATAGAGTCGAACTTGTCACAGCACGATGAAAGACATCCGAGAAAACATGGGTTCCGCTTATTAAATTTTTTTGGTTAACACCTTTCTGTGGTTATCGTGTCACTAAAACACTGTGGTCTTGATCGAAAAGGACTAACAAAAGAAAGATTACATGCGGCTATAATATTTTATTTCTGGGTTAGAACTATTAGAACAAGAGATAAAGCACCTTAGTTTTGTAGTCTGGCAGCCTGCAAGTGAAAAACCACAAAGTATAGCGGAAACTGAAAACTGTAGCACCCCTGTGAGCGGCTTCACACTGTTCTTTTAAGTGGTGTCGTACGAATGTGTGTACATGTAAATGCATGTATACTTAGGTACATTGTAAAAATATATGTACCTATGGTTTACATTGCCTTGACTCAGTCAATTTGACGGAGTTCCAACCTGCAGAATGACAAAATAGGAAGGTTCAAAGGTAAAACTAAAGGAGACAGAACAAAAGATCCTGTGCTGATCAGTCACAAGACAATATAATGTCATATAGCTTATGACACTCCTTGCCATTTCGCGTTGCCGTGTTGAAGATCCAACTACATGATCTCGCCATTAAGGAAGATCCTCGATCGGGTTGTTATTTTTGATGATCCATTCGACTTTAGATCCAAGCCTCTGTTATTTTAGCTTTGTATTCCGCAAACACTGATCTGCTCAATAATAAATCAACGATATCTACATGCGCATCAGACAATGATGGTTCATCAGGCAGTCTTGTTGTTCATCAGTCCTAGACAATGAGAGACTGCAGAGGCATTTTAACTAGTAGCAGTGTTATTTCTTAAAGATATGATCCAAATAGCTTGAGAAAAGTAGAAAACGGGAAATGCTGATTTCTTCTGCAGTCTGTGCTGTGTACGCTGAATTGCCATTGTAATTTTGTCCGCTTGACTAAACGCAATGTAGCCGGTGTAATCTAAAGAAGATCCTAGAAGATCATTCTGCAAAAAGCAGCCGTGCTACACGCCATACAACAAAGCTAGCTTTACTTTCATGCTTTCATAATCGAGATAGAACTTCACTAAGTCAAAGACCTGATACTTAAACAAGTTTTAAAGTAAGCTTAAACCCTCAGGAAGAGAAATATTTTACAAGATCTTGCCACAAAGTGTTCCCTTGTCAAGAGAGTTCAAACAAGTTGTGAAACTCTTTGAAACCTCCGCGGCCTCCCACCACCTCTCGCGTGCGATCGGTGTTAACCCCATGAGCGGTAGATAACAGATTAGTAATCGTGTTATAACAGGCTGGGAGGGCAGTGACAGGTTATCTGCGAATGGCGACAAAAGTTATTTTCACATCAGTACAAGAAAACAACCTTTTCATTTAAACGCGGAAGCTTTGGTGCCTTGGGTGTGAACAAGAGCTATAATCGGGGACGAGACCGAAGCAATAATTCTATAGTAAAGTTAGAAAAGGTTACACTGATCTATTTTTGAACATGGTTTCGTTCAAAGTCTTCTTAGGTTTGTTTAAAACAAAAATTTATGGCCACACCGCATTTTTAACCTAATTGCCTAAAACGAGCTTTTAACAAAGAGAGAAATTCTGGTCACAAATTCTTATCAATAGGAAACAAATTCTATTGACCAGCAACCTCTGGGCTTTCTTTATAAACTGCTTATAGGAGAAATTTCCGCTAAGAAGTGAGCTTTCTTACTTCCATCCGGGTTGGTGTTGATATTTTGGGGCATACTGGTTTAGCGTTAAAAGTTGTTTCTGTTGCTTTTCAATCAGTACACACCAAAGGAGCTGCAACTATAGAGGAAATACTAAACAATATCATAATTATAAAGTCATCAACTCTACCCCAGCGGAAAAACCGACACTTGTGTAAGGCGTGGTGTCTGTGAGCTTTTAGGACTCGTGCGGGAGGTGAAAACACTGTGTAAAATCACATGGTCTCCTTATGTTATGAAAATGATCATATTCAAGTGCAATCGTTGGTTCTGCATGTCTCAATTAGCTATAGGTGCTAACTTATTGATTTGCAGGTCAAACTTGCGCAATTCTGCATTGAAAACCCTTCATTTTTCGAGTTGAAATCTAACGCTGTGCCTATTTATAATCAAATTAAGACTTCGGGCTTCATAGTGTGATCAAGATTTAATATCCTCTTACAGTGCCAATGCATTGTCTTGCCTTCCGGTAAAGAGAATAACGATAACCATCAACTGGGAGTTACTGCATTTCTCAGAGGTACCAGTAAATTCTCATTAATGATATTGAACGACACTGATGAGGGATCATGAACTTTTCAAGCTTGGCCAAGAGTCGGTCAAAACATTGTCTCTCTCTCGTCTACCGAAATATAATAAAAGGAAACAATAATCCAACAGCTTTCTTTGGACGTATAAATGGTAAAGACCAGAACGGACAACAAAAGAGCAGAGAGCGACGGAGCTGGAAAAACGTCGCGTGGGTAAAAATTAAGGGCGCTCCGGGAGTTTTTAGAATTGATTGGTTATGTTTGTTGGCCCAGAATAGCTGGACACTGAAACGAAATCTAGAATGCTTTAGCTCTTGGCAAACAGAATTTTTTTCTGGATAAACAAACTGCTTATTGCTTGTTTATTATAATTAGTTTCGATGATTTGTAAGAGGTAATCTTTCCGTATTTGTTGGGCTCACATTGCAGCATTTACTTTGTTTTCTTTCTACGAGCGACAAAGTGATTGTTTGTAATGTTTGCTTGAAGAGTTAAGAGATTATTTCTCTCGAGGAGGTCATTTGATTCAAGCTGTTGTGGGGGGTCGACGACTGTTCACCATAGAAATTGTGATTTTAGTTATTCATGAAACCATTTTATGCAGTTATACAAATGTAAAACGCCGTAAAAAGTGAGGTTCCTTTAGACAGTCATGTCTTGGTTCAACTCAAACTATTTTCAGATGAATTCAGACGTATACAGCTGAATTCAGAAGGGGTGGTGAATGGTAAATGCGAGACTTTGCGAGACGGCGAGACCAGCGCTTTTCTTTGCGAGTCCGAGACATATTGACTTTTTAGATTGCGAGACCGAAACTTCAAAGTGTTCTGAGTACGAGCGCGAGGGGCTCAGACTCTTAAAATTCGAGCCCCAGATTTAGTTGAGAGCTATAAGAACATGATGAGCGAGAATGAGCTTGTACAGAAGTCTTACAAAGGAGCCTTTTGTCGTAAATACTTGTGCCTTTACACAATCCCTCAATGGACAACAGATAAGTTCATCGACTTCGTGGGTTTCATCATGAGCTACCGTGGGTTACGTGTGGCTTCTTAATTCCCCTTTTAGCCTTTTAGCCAGCCTTTGCGAACAAGCTGGAACTGGAAATTCGACTATAACACACTACGCCGAGGATATCCTAGAACAAAATAATTGTTTTTGGTGCCAAACTGACGTCGCGGTAAGGTTTGTAGCTTTCTGTGGAATTCAGACAACTTGGCAGAAGTTAGGATTAACTTTTTCTCGGAAATTTGAAAGTTGCTTTATTGAAATTCAATATCAGGTGACGAGAAGACGTCATTTATTCTAACAAACAAACGAATCGGAACTTCGAAACCCTTAACCTTGCAAAAAGTCGAGACTCCGAGAGAGCTTCGTATAAAAATCGAAACTGCGAGACGCACATAACCGAAAAAACGAGACTGCGAGACCCGTGAAATTCGACTAAAATTTTGCGAGACCCAGAGCTTTTGAAGGACCATTCGCCACCCCTTTCAGAGTTCACCTCAGTTCCCGGAGTACGACTGAGAATGTATTTTCTAAATTAACCTCTAGTTTAAGTATTTCCTTGATACACGACTGCTCTCCGTAACTCCCTTTAAGGAAAACAACGGAATGGCACTAAAACATGATTCCAATTTGGCAATCTTTTGTACGAATGCTCGTCCTTTCGGCCTCGTTGCAGAGAATACGAGGGAAACTGGTACAGTCTGAATTGGTCACCGCGCCTGCAAATGGCCGCTTTGTCGTGACTGCTTGTTCAAAACGTGGAAGATATTTTCGCTTCAGGATGCCACGAAAGGTTTGTTTTAGTCTTGAAATAGTATCGTAGCACAGCAAATGTAATTTAACTTGTATTTGTGAATATTTTTCAATCACAAAGTGTAAACAAACGAGCGGTTAGCATGAGTGAATCAATTACCGCAAAGTACCTAGACCGCTGAAAGCAGAGAAATCTCAAAAGTTCTTCCGACTTTTTTATCGTCGTGGAGTCGGTGGTGGTTGCCAAAAAAAATTTTAAATCGATCAAATACAGGTCTGAGTTACACTCCACTACATATTTGTCCAAAACACACTTTGAAAAAAAGGAAAAAAAAACTCATACTGTGCTCACAAAGTTAGTCTCAAGACGAGAAAAATATTGGTGTACAATTTTAGTGACTTGTATGTATGGATGTCGCGTTCTGCGATCTGCAGTAGAAGAAACCTGTCTAAAAATCTGGTTGGAAGCATACAGTCTTGATCAAATTTTCTAGATTCAAAATTATTATTATTCTTATTCTTCTTCTTCTTCTTCTTCTTATTATTATTATTATTTTTATTTTTTTTTCCCAGCATTTTATTATTATCACAACATTACTTACATCACTTTCACTGCAAAGCGCAAGGTTAAAAAAATTACATTACAAGAAGTAAGATTACAACTAACACTTAATACACAATATATCCAGTCTTGCTTTGAGGCTTACCATATATTAAATTATTACCATTTACAGTAAGGAGAGGAGAGGCTTCCATAGTGACAGAAATTTTGCCTTTTGGCCTTTAGAATAGAACAAAGCTTGGGGGTTTAAATTCGATTTTTTGTAGGAAGATGTGTCTCTTGCCATGAGGGATATAATAATTAAAGATAGGCATTTTAGGAAAGATAGATATATTCAAAATTATACATGTACTTTGTCTATCAAAACCATCCATAATCTTTCATAATCCTGTCACTTGTTGTCATTTAAGAAATAGAAAACATGTACAGTGTTTTTATCGAGTTATAGAAACATGAATGGAAGTTTGGGAGAACAAGAAATGCTGTGGGAACACAAGTGGCAGGCAAGTGTTTCCACAGCTTTTTCTAGTTCTCCCAAACTTTCACGAGTGTTTCTATAACTCAATAGAAACACGGAAAACATGTTATCTATTTGTTTTAGAAAACACCGTGACGAAAAAAGAAAAAAAGCTTGTTTACTTTGATCATCAAAATGTAAATTCTCTTTGCACGTGCATCAACAGCTCATGCTAATTCTGTGTTTCCATCAAGTTATGCAAACATGATTCTTAACCAATCAGCGGGCATATTTTCTTAGGGCTGTTTTCTAATATAGCATACTGATACATGCACTTGTAGGGAGCCATATAATTGTTCATTTACTCATTAGTCATTTCATTAATTTTGTAGAGAAAGACAGCAGTATCAAAGGAACCAAAAGCCTCCACAGAAAATGAAACACAAGAGGAACAGCAAAAGGAGAATTTAACAAATGATCAAAATACATGTAATGCCAAACTCACGAGTGAAACAGTGGACAAACAAGCTCCCCAGCCCTCTACCCCAGAAACTGGTCCAGAGTCCTTTTCAGCTGAGAGAATGCTTGAATACCAATGGCCCCCTGACCGGACGGGAGAGTTTTATGCACTCCGACATCAAGTTTGTCAGTTCTTAGAAATTGAAAGTCTTGAAGAGAAATATCCAGGCAAGTGCTCAATGGTTTTCATTTGCAATGTCCTTGTCCCAACTCTTTCAAGTATTTCATGGGTTTAATTTACTGTACCGTGTTGAATGCACACACCGGGGGGAGGGGGGGATTATGGGTTAAATAGACATGTGTGGCCCCAAACAGTATGGTTTTTAGCCATTTTTGTCATAAACTAGGGTATGGTTTTTGCACTTTAGTCTTGAATTAAGTATGTTTTTTAGAAGAAGCTACTTTTTCATCAGTATTAGTAAGACCATCAACAAAAGCCCTTCATAAATTATGTTTAGGGCAACTGTGCCATCCACAACAGTCATTTACAGGGTATCAAATTTTTGGTCTGGTCATAAGCAGGGTAGGGGAAATTACAGATTTTGGTCATAAAATTAATAGGGTAAGGGTTTCTGGAAACAGGTGGGACACCCCCACCCAATATTTCTGGGAGTACCTCCCCCTCCCCTGGAATGCACATCTTGCACCTTGCTGTACATGTAGAAGAAGGAATGAGAAGCTATGTACAGAATGCTGTGTGTGATTTTTTTTTAAAATAAGATAATATTGTTCCCTTTGACATGGCTCTCATGAAGTCATTGATATTTTTATGTTCAGATCTGGAGAAGCATATTGTAGCAGAAGATGAGAAACTATATGTCAAAGAAAAAGGAGTTATCACTGATGAAATTCAAGGTACAATATACAAATAATTCTTGTAAACTATTTGGAATCCTCTTCTATGTATATGCAGATATGCATATTGTAAAACTACTGATATTAAAAAGTGGGAAAACCCATGCATTACGTACAATGTACATTTGCACTGAGGCAGAGTTCTCCATAAGTACCAGGGACTGGTTTAAATCCCTGTCACTTCTTTATATACTGTCCTGAGTTATGACATAACAAAACTGTGCCACCAATAATTAGATGGGTGCCTTTAGCCTATCAGAATTGAGACAGTGACATCAACATATTTGTACAAAATGATCTTCCAGTTAAAATTTTCAATTGAACCCTGCCCTGTGCAATATAGACAGATGTGACCCAAATTTGTTCTCCTTTAAGTTTGATGAACTCAGAGAAGGTGGCTAGTATTATTATTATTATCATTTGCCTCTTACACATAGAATTAGTGGCATACAAGACAGAGGATATCTGTCAACTTATGATCGATGACTTTCCAAAAAAATATCAGGTGAGATATAAAGTGACAATTCCATTAATTTTATTTCTTTTTTGTTTGTTGTTGTTGATATAATAATAATAACAACAATAATAGTAATAATAATAATTATTATTATTGTTAATATTATTATTATTATTATAACAATAATAAATAATAAGCAAAAAATGAAAAAATCCATAAAAGCAATATTGATTAACAAACAAACAAACAAATATATATGTCTGTACAAAACAGCTGTAACAGAAAGTTGCAATTACTGTACATCACCAGCTATAGATGAATTGTGTTTTGAAACTTGTTTATACATTTCATTTGTTGCAATGAATTTTGAAGAAGCAATAGATTGCAAAATTTACATTTGTGTACATTTTCCCTAAAATACTACCTTAGACTATTGTTGTCATGACTAAATCAAAGGCAGGAGAGATTGGGAATTTTCTTACATGCGAGTTGTTTTCCTGTATAATAACTGTACTTTTATTTGTGGTGCAATAATGACTAATAGGAAAAAAAATTGCTGGTAACCACATTTTAAGTTTATCTCATTTTTTAAAGGAGTACATTAGAGTGGCTCATATCAGAGAACGTCAAAGGCTCATTCGTAAAGCAGAAGAAGAGAAGGTACTGTACCAATACAGGTAGTGTATAGAGTCACTAATATTCCTCTTTTTTGTTGAATGTTCATAGACATTATTATGGTAAATAATTTTTGTGCGGCTCCCTCACAGTGTTTGTCACATAGAAAAGCGTGTTGTGATTAAGTACACAAATGTTGTACAGGAGCATTTCTATTAACATGTAGAAACTTATTGTAACCAAGAAACTCAGACTCTCTACATGTACCTCTCTGTACATGACCTGTGTTACTAGTGCTATTACATTTATGTACTGTATGTCATTAGTTCAGTATGTCTCTATAAATTATGTAGATTGGTAATAACCTGCATGATGAGAAGTTACTGTTTCCTTATACCAGCCCAAGCTTACATTGAGTATAGAACTCAAACTATCTATTTTCATCCTCCATTTTAGAAAGCATTAGAGACAAGGAAAGTGGCAAACTACATTAAAAGAGCCATCAAAGATGCAGCTGAGTTTAATGCACAACTTGCCCAGCAGAGAAGAGAAGAGAGGTGTTCATACTTTGATATGCAGACACAAGTAAGATAAACCTTCTGTAAATCCCTAGAAACCTAGACTTCACTGTTACATTTGAGTATTGCTCATCTATTCCTCAGTGTTTGCTTCACTACAGAGTGTACCACTTATTTCCTTGCCTTTGTATTAATTACCACCCCTCATATAAGTGCCTCCTGTGAACCATATATTTAAAATATCATTATTGCCACCTTCTTTTTCTCATTCAAATAATTTCCACCCTTACACTCTTACATGCTCTTACATACTCTTACATGCAAGTTTGAACATTGCCAAGGTTATTATATTTACTAAAGGTTGTACATATGTAAACTATGTAAAACTAGTCTAGCAATTCCCTGAAAAGCGTGAACATTTTTGTCATTGTAGATAATTCATGTCCCATCCAATAAGACGACAAGATTACCAAAGCAATGCACCAAACCAAGTTTATATCCTGTTTCTCTTCTACCAGGACAATTCCAGGAATACTTCAAAGGGTAATGTCTAACATGGATCTGTTTAGCGTTAAGGCTGGCCATTGATTTAAAAGTGTCTGCTTACCTAGGAACATACAATAAAGGTGTGGCAGATCAGTGCAGATTGTTAGAACATGAAGTGTGAAATTCTAGTTGTAAATGCTTCAGACAACCCTTGTCTTACATGTACAATGCTATTTGATGCATTAATTCCAGTAAGTTCAATTCTGAGATGTGTATAGATAACTAGTTTAGTTTGTTCATTCACCCAAGCCAATTTAAAGGCTGTTTTTTTTTTCTTTTTTTTTTTTTTTTTTGCTTTATCTGAATCACATGTGTAAAACCCAACTCGATCTGTAAAATCTGTGGCACTTAACAGAGTTTTAAAAATTGTGCTGATTTTTATCCATGCTCTCAATTTTTCATCCAATTTGGGAAAATCAAGCCAGCAAGTCATAGCCTGTGAGTTAACCTTTAGTCTGGCAAATTTGCTAAGGGTATTCCAGTCAGGTAAAGGGAAAATAATATTATGAAGCACTTCATGCTATGAAAACTGTAGGTACATGTCAGCATCTGTGTCAATCTGCTTCTCTAATCTACAGGATCAGATTAAGTTTTATCAAATGAATTATCACTCAATGATTCTCAGCATACAAGATATTTTTCATTTCTATTTGTTTTCAACATTTTGAAAGGAAGGCAGAAGAAGATGTTGATTTTTTTTTTCTGTTGATAATACAGGTACAGCCCAGAAGAACTGAACAACTTTCCACTGGGCACTGTGATGGAAATGCCAAAACCACCACTGCCTCCTGCCCCATATGTACCCCCAGAACAAGAAGAATCTGAGGAATCTGATGACATATCTCTGCCAGTAGGTTGAGCTTAACCTTCTCTTTAGTGTAAAGGCTAATCTGAAAAGGTCCAAATCTGTGATTGCAACTCCAAATGGTCCTCTATGGCTTGAGTTAATATTATGCAATTGTTTATACATGTAGCTTAGAAAATATCGCAGACCATATGCTCATACTTGCATGTTTATAAATCATTACATTTGTTGCTGATCTATGTATGCAAACTCACTATAATTATGGCATCCACTGCTTCCAGTGTACTGCCAATGTATATTGCTTCATACCTCAGGTAACAGAGCATTCTGTTGAAGCTTACTATGGAAATGCAGTGATCATTTCTTCTCTCCCACTCATTTTAAGAGTAAGAGAACACTTATCTGATGATGTTTTATAATTTCACATTATATTATGAATCAGGAGTCAACAGAAGACGAGGTGAGTGGAAGCAGCTCAGAGGAAGAACCTGAAGAACCTCCAGCAAAGAAAACTCCTGGAAAATATAAAGTAAGTTTATTGACACAAGTGCAAATACAGGGGTACTGCATGTTATAGATGCACATCACACTATTCACTTGACTCTGAAGGTGATTTCCAATTGTCGAAACATCAGTTACCAACAACAATTCTTTTATAGAACTACAGGTAGCTCCACCCAGACAATCATACAAGATGAACTAGATGCATACCAGTGTGTTTCCCACAGATGTTTGTCTTCTTCTGGAGGGGGGGGGGGGGGAACCCTTAAAAAAGAGACGGGGGGGGTTTTTTTCCTTTTGTGGGTTTGAAAAAAAATTTTTGTCACCTTTGTGGTTTTTGACCCTAAAAATCCCCACGGAAAAATCTTTTGGGGTCCCTTTTGGGGTTTTT
>Ga0126339_10001825_pt1 | contig 14873 bp, 8 predicted proteins | sample OrbTmetagenome_2_FD_92532 | JGI IMG/M metagenome (GOLD analysis project Ga0126339, IMG submission 92532) | Coral microbial communities from Petempiche,Puerto Morelos, Mexico - Orbicella T R C metagenome | ecosystem: Host-associated > Invertebrates > Cnidaria > Coral | place: Petempiche,Puerto... | reverse complement strand
TATGCTTATATCAGTATGTCCCCACTGGACACAATAGAGATATTGGCAAAAGCATAAGAAGGCTGATGCAAGGTTTTGATATTCTTATGCTTATGGTATGTCCGGCCGTCCCCACTAGCGCATGGGCTTCATAACGGTGAGAGAAAAAAAGGAGAGAGGAGAGAGGCGCTGCCTTCCGTACTTTCTTTTTCTCGCCTATTTTCCCGGTTCTCTCCAACCAGCGGTACGCCTGAAACAGGTTAATTTGTTCTCTGACTTCTTTTCATAGCAGGGGGATAATTCCCCGTTTTCTTATAAGCACCGGTGCGGTTGTGGACGCGCGGTGACCTCATGGTTAGTGCGCTCGCCTCTGGATTGAGGGTCCAGTGTCGAGCTCTGACCGGGGACATTTTATTGTGTTCTTAGGCAAGAAATTTTACTCTCATAGTGCCTCTCCGGCTCCACCCAGGTCGGCGAGTTTAATGCTGGGAGTAACTCTGCGATGGACTAGCATCCCATCCAGGGTGGAGTAGAAATACTCCTAGTCGCTTCATGCTACAGAAACCGGGATAAGCTCCGGCCTGGTGGGGCACTTGAGTTTTATGACGACAACCTTACCTTACTAGTGCGACAAAGGTTTTTTTCTGCTGTCATTTCACAGCTGACGACAATACCCAACATTTTCGTATTTTATTTTACTCATAATTACTGTATGTAACAGGACTACATGCTGTCAAACGTGGATCTAATTGGATGAAAAAAAAAAAAAAATTCCGAGGACGGGCAAAATTTTGAAATCCAATTATTTTCAAATGTGGCCCTCTTGACTATTAATTATGTTGTGTACAGATTTATCTAGATTACTTGTAACATTTGGACACTATCCAAAGTTAAAGGTTAATTTGGACAGTCTGCAAGATTAATTAAGAAATAATTGTGAGCGCCCTCGTATGGGAGTTTGGGCTGGTAATATAATTAGTCATTGAAAAGTCCATCGTAAGAGTGATTCCAAATTGGCGCGGACTCACACTGAGGCCTCTAATTTTCAGTTTATTGCTGTCTCGATAGCTCGCTCGGAAGGACATAAGGAGGAAAAATGTCTCCCTAAATATTCTCAATTAAAAATATTAAACTACTCATCCTCGTTCTGTAAGGCGGTGATAGCCAAATCGGCTGGAACCATCTATCATTCGCGAGTAGAAAACTTGGGTAAAGAACTTTTGCCTTTTATTACACTACAGTCTGTAATGCCCTGAGTTGCTATGGGATCACAAATGCCAGAAAAAATGACACGTGTAACTATAAATGTCAATCTGCTGTGTTGTTTCATGTTGCATTTCTTTAGTATCTCGTTTCCGAACTGGCAAAGATTAAATCTAAGACATTTTGAAACTCCGGAAGAAGGTGAAATACCTTGAGGAATGAGCTGGCTAAACAAATCAACAAACAAACAAACAAGCCTATAAAAATACATAGCAGCCTTTCATTTTGACAGTAAAAGACGTGATGGCATTTGAGATTCAATATCTGATTTGTTAAGGAAATTGCCTGAGGTCCTCTGCTCTTGAGAGATTTCTATTTTTGATAACGACAGGAAACTGACACAAAACCAGCTCTTGAAAACTCTGACCGCAAGAACATGCTAACACAGAACCACGCTACCTATCTCCGGGTTTTTATAAGTCGATACAAGAATCCCTCGCTAAAGATTGAGTGATTGATAGTATCGGCTCATATGAGCAAAGAATACCCGGGAGAATAGAAAGGAGCATTTTGGAGAAAGTTGTTAATAACTCTATATTTTAACCTACGTATGACCTTTTAATGTTGAAGCCATAATTTAGTTTCAAAAATAGCATGATGTTTCGTGATCGCTTTAAAATTCTAGTCTGTTCCCATGACATTTTTCCCATGATATTCGCCTGTTTTGACAATTTAACCGCAAGAAATGTTGGCATCAGTTTATCGCTTTTTAACTCGACTGTGTTGTTTTAAAACTTGGCAACTGTTTATCGAGTTGTCTGGAATGCATTAATTTTCGGACAAAGATGTTCCATTCACCTCGGTGATGGTTTTCAAACTTTTTAAAGTTCTGGGGCTAAAACATGAAACGGTCTGAAAAAATTCTTCTGTGTGCTTTCATTGGTTACCAAAGTGATATTGGAAAATGTTCCAATCTTGATTTTTACTGTGTCGATTTTCTGTTTCAGTAATTGGCGAACCGGACAAGGTTTAGTCAGTAACAAGGGACCAAGTATGGAATTTTTAGCTGCAGCAGACTTAAACAAGTTTTCGTGCTTAGAAACTCATTTATCGTCCGGCGCTTCTTTGTAGAGGAAATGTGTGTCCACGCTGAACTTACGAACTTGATTTCCTGTATTTATCGTTGTAAGAGCTCTTCACTTTCAATGTCTTATGAAGCGTAACTAAGACAGGTATGTATTCTTAAATACGATCTCTGAACGAAACAGGAAAAGTGTAAAAAGATTTGGCGCCACGCGGGTTACATAAATATAACCGGTCAAGCTAAATCAGCAATGTTTTCTGTTTTGATCTGCTGGATATAAACAAATTGAATTAAGGATTAACTCTTGTAAGCTGAGCTTAGGAGCAAGCAGAGCTTGACTGGAAATCGTGGCTGTTAATTCACAATGTAGAGTCAAGAAAATTCAAGGCTGGAAACTAAACTAAACTTTGATTAGCGTCAATATTCACAAACGGAAAATTTTGAAAGGTTATATCCTCTACGCTGTTATAGTAACATACACCGACGTTGTATCACGAGATAAGTTTTCAAAGCAAACATTTATCCCGGTCTTTTGTTCGACACAACACACATGGGAAATAAATGAATTTGAAGAATCCACTTTGAAATATAAGTGCAGGCTTTCAACAACACTTTGAAAACGAAAGTGACTACTTTACGATCTAGTTAACCCATGTTAAGCTTGGCCTAACAGTTAATGCATCAATAAGTGAACAGTTTTGTAAATTTTGTAACGGACAGCGAGGTAACTATGATATAATTTCCTGTCCTTAGCAAATTATTTTAAGCAAGAGATGAATGGGTAGCTCACCCTTCGTCCGACAAAGTTGTTGTGGAGGTTCATCTTTGCTCTGGCGTCTCGCTCTCGTTCCCGAGAATCCACAAATAACTTGGCAAATCTCAGACCGTAGGCAATGTTGTCGCTACATCCACCCCACTCGAAGCCTTTCCGACTTCTTCCTTTGCGATTCGTGTCGCAAGTGCAATCTCTAAGTTCGCCGCGACTACACGCGCGTGTCACTTCATGAACAACACCAGCTGAAGAAATGGCATACACGAACGCGCTCTCCCTGCTCGCTGTCAGAAGTCAAGATAAACAGAATAAAATTAAAACCCGCTGACTAAGGAAAAAGGTTTTGATCTTTTAATACAGTTTTTGTCCCTTGGTTTCTGTTTGATGTAACTGATCAACTTTACGAGTGCTTTGAGTAACTCTTGAAGTCATATCAGTCAAGATTAAGTATCTGAAGAACTGACACTCTCGCTCTTAAAACGCTTTTTTGGTGTGACTTTCACCGTCTGTAACGGGTTCCTCTACTTTTCTGATTCCACTGAATAATTGCTCATTTCCGTAGTTCTAAACTCCTAATAAACGCTTTATAAAAGAAATAGCTTTGATGAATTTTGGGATAATTTCTTACCTCTACGCATAACTTTTCCAAACACGCTCACATCTCGCGCCACAGTAGAACAATTCCATCTCTGGTCTTTAAACTGATGCTGACATTCCTCTACACCGAGCTTTGCACCTTTTCCGATGCTAACCATAACATCTGGGTTCTCTCGGCAGAGTTGCCGTTGGTAGTTAACCAGTCCGGCAATGTTATTACACATGATTTTAGCACCCAATGCGAACACTTGCGACATAAACCTAGTGACCATGCAAACAAACAAATCAATTCTGTTTAGCACCCGCAAGTCACTGAGTTCAACATTAATTCAGTGAACTGTGAACAATTCCTAGAGAGGATATCAAGATATTCTCATAATCTTCTTAAAGTGGAGGTTGTTGGACATAGCTTACCACCAGTGAGATGTCGAATGGGTCGGAAATGTAAATAGAAGGAGACTGAAAAGCCAAACATTGCTGATCTGCATCTTAAATGTCGTCCAAGCCGTATTTTTGGCGCGCGCTATTATTAACAATCCCGTGTGTCTCCGTAGAGTTCAAGCTATTAAAACTGTCGTCTGCGTTGTATTAGCTATATATCATTGCTCAGTTCTTTGGAATGTGAGTTTGGGGGTATTAAAATTACTTCACAATAGCGCTTAAGATAGTACATAGCTCATAGCAGTTCTGATTGGTCCAGACGATAAAACTCAAGTCGAATTAAAGGGCGGCGCGCTTGAAGTGAAGAACAATCTCTTTATTGCTATTATTCATACAAGAGTATAAATTCACTGACGCACGAAGTATCAATATAGAAAATAACTCCCAGATTTTTTTTTCGTCCGTTCATCAGCGTACAACCCATCAGTCAGTGTATTGCATTAACTGGCGAAACAGCTCGATAAAACGACCTTAAGTATTCTAAGAAACGTTTGTAATTGATATTGAATGAGGTCTTTTTCATCACAGTAAAGCCACATAAGAACAATAGAGAGTTTTGATCAGTTTGTTTGTATATTTAAACCACTTACCAGTATTTAGTGTCAACAATAATGTTTCACTTGCGGGTCCCACAAGTTTACAATCTAATTTGCTTAGCGTTCTGCTATAAGGACCACCTTTTCATGCATCGGCGAGGTTGGACGCGATGACCTCGTTTAAATGAATTTATAACCAAGCTAAATGATTTCATTGATTTCCATTTATCGACACAGGTGGAGTTATTTAACATGCCGACGCTCCTTATCCCAAGTGAATTATTACTTGAAGAAAGCGGACGTCTTTGAGTAATTAGCGTTTCTTCATTGAATTGTATAAGGGTGTCATGCTCGCCTAATGATCGTGTTAAGGCTATTAGGGCGGCATTTAGAATAGACTAACTCAAAATTTAACGACTTTAAACAGGGAAACCTCTTGCTTTCTTCTTTTAAACTTCAAAGATCCAGATTTCTTCTCGTAAGCTAGACGTGTTTCATACGTGCGCGTTAAACGCTCCGCTCAGTCAGAGCTAGTGACGAGCTCTTTGTGTGCTTTGTCTCACTTATGATAATATGTCGGGGGTACAAAAACGTTTGTCCCGACGTAAACAATCTATTAACATTACTGACAACAAAAATGCTATTACAAACTCTGCGATTGCTAATACACACAATGTAAAAAAATCAGCGCGTCGGCTCGATCAGTGAGGCGTACTTCACAGTAACGGGTTAAACGGCCGACGAACATGTTCGTGCTAGAGGTCATCATTTCACTTAGCAAGCAGCACAATTGGTCTTTGAAAGCCGTAGGAAATAAAAGCATAAAGACCGGATGGTGTGCGACGAACAGCGAAATAATTAAAGAAGCGTTAGATAAAAGAGTGGGTTGTTGTCGGCCGCCGCCTTGACTATTAGCTCGTCAAATTTTATTATGCTCACGTCTCAACGAGTGTGTGGAAAGACTTGAAAAGACATTATAATTATGAAGACGAACGTCTTTTAAACATGGCTCAACTTCTTTTCGGTTGGTTTCTCAAGGGACGTCATCAGACGATTTTCAGCCAGTATTTTTATTATGCGGAATTTTTCATGAACTTGACTGAATTAAAGACTGGTTCAATTTGTTCAAAACCCGATTCGACGGCACTCACTTATTTCGCCACTTTCTTGATGAAGCTTTCCGGTGGCTTACATTTGTATTTACACTTCTTAAGAAGCTAATCGATTTTTAAAAGACAGCAATCATCTCTGTAATCATGTTAGTATGATACTTTCCACTTTCTAACAAGATTTGTTCCGTTTGGCGTGAGTAGAGAGATTCGCGGTAATCTCGTGTAAGTGTGAATTTTGCACTTGAATTTAATCCGTCAGCTCATTTGCGGCAATTTGTTCGCGCGCAAACCTCCACAACAAATCGAAAACGTGTTTCGCACTATAATTATCCGACAGAACACTTGAATGGACGGAAATGTTGTAGTTTTTTTTCCCATTGCATTCAGTTTAACTGGTGGTGCAATTTTACGTTTTTCGTGCCCATATGATGTCACTTTCGCCCACTGCTTTTACTTAAATTTCTCGCTAAAGACCTCACAAGTAAAACCGGCGCAGCATTCATAGCATCACTATGATAGCATTGCGGAGGAAAAGACAATCAAAACAGGAAAGCTACGGATTGCTCCGTAAACCCGCGGTTTTCCGCTATGTTCGAAAAGGCACGAATCACTGAATTGAAGATCACCAGTGTTTATACGAAAGCAGAAGGTGCAAACAATTTCCCATTGCTTCAGATGTAATCCCGATAAGATCTACATGTAAATTACAATTTTACCACAATCGCTACTAATCTCGCAATCTGATTGGTTAATTTGCCGTTGTCGATAAGAGTCCAGACAACGCTGCTCGTGTGTCACGCTCTTGGTCACGCTCTGACAAAACACTTTCTTTGACGTTGATATTGTGGTAAAAAACAAATCGCATGTGGTTTAGCGTTGTCTGTACTCTTATCGACAACGATATGCGTCATCACAACGGTCAAAATTTGTTGAGCACTTTTGACCACTGTAATGACGCATATCGTTATCGATAAGAATACAGACAACGCTAAACCACATTCGATTTGTTAATGTGAAAATGAATGGAGGTGAGACTGAACTATTAACTGCCAGTTAAGATCGAACCATGGTCTTTACGGACAAGACGCCGTAGTTTGGAAGCAGTTTAGTCAAGGAAGAAGGTCGAGACAACGTAATTAACTGAAAACAAGGGAGACACTTTGATCCAGAAAGTGGAAAAAGGAAATAGCTAGATTCCTGTAGCCAGAACGCCGATCCGGAAAAAATGTTTTGTCAACTTGAGAACCGTATTTTTACTTTCTGTGGGTGTAGACTGTTGTGAATGCCCTGTTGAACAAATTATCTTTCTAGACAGCACGCGCAAGGAAACCTTTTGCAAATGAACGACTGGGGGCTTGCGTATAGAGACGTATGAAGTCCGTGCGTTTGATTCTCTCGCGTGTCTCTCGCGCACGTGCCATCGCATGTAGGTTTCGAACAAGACGACAAAACGCAGGAAGCGTGCAGACTTGCAGCGGGATACAAGAAAGTACTAAAGAAAGCTATGCTTTCAGCCTTGTAGTTGAATGAATATAGTCACGGATTCAGTTTTTGACTCCAGTGATTCATTAGAGTGCGAACAGTCTCTCTTATGCTCGAAAATCCGCGGGGAAGAACGCAAAGAAGAAGTGAGCGGTCGTGAGCGTGCGAGCGTGATATGCGAAGCCCTCACTTGCGTACTCAATTCTTTGCGTTCTTCCCCGCGGATTTTCGAACAAGAGAGAGACTGCTCATTGTCTTGTAATTCATCACTGAGCGTTGTTATCAGCAGTCTCTCTCTAACATTAATGTGGCTTCAATTTTTCCAGGTTTGCTCATTGCTGGCAGTTCATATTTCTTAACCGAGCTCTTGCAGTCTAGAGGCTATATTCCAAATAAAGCTTTATCGACGTAGCAACCTGCCGACTCTTTTGCTTTTCATAAACAGGACGTTGTTAGAAAATGTTTCAGTCTAGTTAAGGATCTGCAACAATGATTTCTTTTTATTTGTTCACTGAATTTACCCCGATCAAAAATATCATCTAGACACCAAAGTCATTATTCAGTTATTAATAGCTATTTAAGAGTACCCTGGATGCCTGAACTTCTGAAACTGCCGAGTGTCCTTGCTATTTCCACTGACGCAAAAAGAATGTAATTATTGAACACCTGCCCATTGATACGTAATTATGAGGTTTTGAAACTCAAATGTTCAAGTGGGAACCGCGCACCGTGCTCTCGAACCCCCACAGCGCAACTTCTCAACAGAGCCTTTTACATGAAAAAGAAAATAATCTCGTCGGAAAAGGAGATAGGGCATCATTAGTATGCAAAAATTGATTTTAGCAATGAAGCCAAAATGTGCAGAGGAATGGAACAACCAGAGAAACGGGAGAGTACAGTTAGTGTGGCCCGATTGCCATGCCACTCTGCTAAAAGTACCTTTTCTTTGCTTTTTCTCCATTATGCGGCCTAGATCTCAAATAAAGAGAAAAATGAATTGCAATTTTCGCTTTATGGTCCTTAACTCCTCTTTTGTTCTCGTTTAACCAAATACTTAAGCTTAAGATATATTAGTCGCATTCCATTAGTTGTTGATTTTAAAAGATCCGAACGAGCAATATAAGATAGGTCGATCGATCAGTGGGGTATCTTTGTGCGTGACTCTTGTGAGATAGCGGACGTGAGGGTTGGTAAAATGGGCGTTTGCCTTGAAGGGAAATCAAACCACAGGATGTCGATTACGATCAGATCCCACCGAGGTTGAAAAATGTTTGCTTCACTTCGCGTGATTTTATTTCCCAAACTAGTAGGGCGCGTGTCAAGAAGGAATTCGTACAATGTAGCCTAAAATGCCCGAGACCAGTTCGCGGTTTTTCACGGTATTTCTACTGAGGTTGCAAGCGTAGCACGAAATACGGCTAGTCTGGTGGCAAATAGTGCGGAATATTTTTCGGATTTCTGAGATATTAACAGTCTGAATACTCAAGGTATTTAAGACAAATGTAGCTATAACAAGGCTCTTTCTCAGTTTACTGAATACGTTGTTGTAAGGGAAGAGTTTATATTTGCGGGAAAATTTTCTTATTCTCATTTCTTTAGACGTCAAATGGTCTAAATGTCTTATGGAACATCCACAAGGTCACCCCATTTAATTCCTCCTGGCCCATTATAAGCCGTAAATCTTGCCCCAGTTCAAGGGGTTTTTTTAAAGCCTGATGCTCTACCGCTCCCTCCTTCATACGGACTTGGGACGGCCACTGTTTCAGTTGTCCATTTGAGACGGTAATCATCTGCAGCTTTCCTACAGATGAGCACTCGCACGTGCCCAATAGAACAACATCTTCTTTTCGTCAGGAACACTCTCATGTCTCCCTTTATCGTCTAACTTTCTGAAATCAGGCAGCAATCTATTGTCCACTCCCTCGTCTAATTAGATAATTAATTTAACAGTGAATTCAGGATCTAGGAGGATTGTATGAAATTTCAAGGAGCAGGGTCAGCCATGTTTGGGTAGAAAACCTTATGTTCATTAGAATAACGCTGTAAATATAATACTGTAAATTAGGAAGGAGTTTTCAGCGATAAAACATCCCAAAATGTACTGTCAAACACCATTTTTTTTACAAAAATCTTTAGACTTGAAAATGTCCAGCATGCAGACACCCGATAGAACATTATATTTCGTGCAATGTCTAGTCTTTTCCTGAAACTGTCAGGCGTAACTTGAAGCACGCGAAGTTCTGCAACATTGAACTTTGTTGGTTTGTTCATTGCGTGCAATTACGTGACACGATTACGCTCTTTGCTCCCGCCTTTTCAACTTTTAACCCAGTAAGATGATTTTTATCAGTTCTCCTTTGAAAGCTTAAGTACTGAGCTGGGATTTCATTCTTTTTTGGCGGTTTACTAGTCGTCTGGAGCATTTTAGAACTTGCTTACAACGTTAGAAATCCTGCGCAAAATTCAGCGTATATTTATACTTAGTCACGTCCACTAAAACTGTTGCGCAACGTTGCAATTGCAAGGTGTTTCCGCATCACAAGATTTCTCTGAACGAGTAACTTGAATGAAGTCTGTTTAAGGCGGTGTCCACATTACGCGGGAGGAATTTGAAAAAGCAACTTTCTTTCTTACGGTCCACACTTACCCGTCACGAAAACGGAGCTTTTCGAAAATGTTCTTCAAATTTGAAAACGCCGGCTTTGTGTTTTCGTGTGGACGGAGAACATTTTGAAAATTGAGCTTTTCGAACGGCGATGGTGTCACGATAATCGTGTGATTTCCCTGACCGAGTTTTCCTCAAACACAAAAACAAAATGACCGGTGATTGTTGCGTTTTTGAATTCCTCCGGCGCAGTGTGGACGGAAAACGTCTGATACATTTTCAGAGTGAAACCTCCGTTTTCAAATTGCTCGGCGTAGGTTGGACGGGGCCTAACTCTTGCGTGATTTTGTTAGTTTCACTTAGATAAGAGCCGACAATTAGTTGTGTGTCTTTTGCCGGCTAAATTAATTACCTTTATGTAAAGTAAAAAGATGCCTTGAGTTTACGTAAGCTGGTGATAAGGGTTGTCTGAGAGAAACCACTGAAGGTAAGTACTTCAAGGTGCAAGATGAACTGCGCCCTACTTGAGGTACAAAATATTGAGTCAGTTTTCAAAAGTCTCAAATCTCGCGTTGTAATTAGAAGTTTTCAGTTGTTTCTTTTTGTTTGTTGTTGTTTGTTTGTTTGCTTTAAAAAAAAAAAAATTCAAACGAAGAAAATTACGAAGAGTAAAGAGCCGACCTTTCTATTAGATTGATATCGATATTGTACCTTTTGTTCCGGATAGAAACCAACGGAGATATCTTGACATACATCCTTGACCCTTGTGCTTGAGTCTTGGTGATTAGGCAGATTAGCGGAATCTTTCATCTTGAGTTTATCAAATAATTAAGCTGTTATGGCTAAGAAATTTAAGTGACACAATATGCGTGTTTTAAAAGTGTCGGTCACATCGAATGGTAGATGTCGGTCACATCTACCATTCGATGTGCTAGGCTCTGAGCGGATTTCAGAGTAACGATGTTGTTTTGTTCACATTTTGTCTCCACTTCTCATCCGGACACACATAAATATCGTGATTAAATTGGGCGCGTTGGACAGCCAAGCCGACGTGCCATTTATTCAATCTCAACAGACATTACAAAGATTTGAAAACTGTGACTCGCCGGTTAAGCTGCTGGGTGGATTGTCTCTTTGTCAAAAGTTAGCCTTGCTGATTCTACTGTCTCTTGTCGCCCTTGTTCCTTTGTTCACTTATAGTTAATCAATTAGTTCTTTTATTTTTCCTTCATCCGTATATCTATTTGGGGAATTCAAAATAACCGAGTTCGAATTGGCAACTGTACATGTTCTGTGAAAACGTATTATTCGAAAACTGTATTGCACGAATTTGTGACTGTAACGGGGCTGTGTACAACTGGCTCCAGTTGATCGAGGGCTGAATAACGCTATCCACCGGACAAATTGCTATCTAATGGATAAGTGTTGACAAAACAAACCACGTTATCCGCTGGATAGTGATTTCTTCAGTGGATAGCGTTATCCTTGGCTTGTTTGGTGTATTTTGTGTGAAAAGACATTGCGAGGCGCGCGGTTTAACCGCGCGAAACCTGGATCTCGTGCAGAACTGAGCCATTGTGCGCAAGCGCTTAGGTTTTATTTTTAGTGATCCAAAATGGCGGACGAGACGAGCGGTGTTCAGCGATCAATTAGTAAAATTAAGCAATGGATCGGCTGGTCATGGACGTATCTGTGGGGGTTTTGGTTTCTTCTGGTTATCTTCTTGCTCTATGTACTTCGCACTCCACTTCGCCTGAAGGAAAACTTAAATTTAGGTAAGTTATCGATCTTCATTTGATCAAGAAATTAATTTGCGCCGCTCTCTCCCTTTTTTTCCTAAAAAACGCAAATCTCCCTGGTAATTACAGGTAAAATGAGTAATATCTTAGACAATAAATCAGTTGCATTTTAAATGTGGATACTTAGTTCCATTGCTGTATTTTTTTCTGGTTCGAGACGAATTTTATTCGAGAAATGAATCGAAAAGGACAGACCGGATGGTACTGTGTTGTCAGCTGTTTTTACCGATTCGCATTCATTGTTTGCGTTTGACTCTTTTTTTCAAATGCAACTTACTAAAATGCATTAGATTTAAGATGAGCTTATAATTATGTCCATTTTGAGGTTGCTTTCATATTTGTAGCCCTAGATTGTATGTTAAAGAAAATTAAGGTTGTATTTTGTTGAATGACCTTTTGATCTTTTTGGTAGTTATACTACTTCATGGAATTGAAAGTCTTGTTTAAGTTTGGGGAGGGGAGGGAAGATAGCAGTCACTCTGTCATACATGAACTTGAAATATTTTTTCCAAACCATGTGTTTCTTACACTATTGTTTTTTTGGTTAGTTAATGTTAAAATGATTTCCACTCTGTACTGTACAACCTTCAGACACTTCCAGTTGTACAAGTATACCCACATTGCTTCTCAGTGTATAAATAGTTGCGAGCCAATCAACCATTGGTGTTCTGTTCCTGGGTTGAAAGAGGTGTTATGCGTATAAAATGTCCTGCTTCAAAAGACAAACTTGTAACTACCCTGCTGCTCAATCTGTGGTGAAAATACAGTGGGCAGAGAAACAAAACTAATAAAAAAAGCTGGAATAAAGCTGGTGAAAGGCAATCCTTTTCACACTTCATACTTCAGAGGACTGAGCTCTTATGTACCAACTTGTAAGCCATTGTATCTCTTCAATGCCTTCAATAACAACAGGCTCTTGGATGAAAAGTGGAAACCTGATTTGTCAAACCCTAGAGTTTTTGGACCTTCTAATAACTTGAACCCCCACCCCCACCCGGTGGGTGCGCAGGTACTCCCTTATATGGGTTATATAGGTACATGCAGCCCCAAAGAGTAGGGTTTTCAGCCATTTTGGTCATAAATAAGGTATCGATTTTGGCCATTTTGGTCTTTAATAGGGTATGGTTTTAACACTCTAGTCTTGAATTGGGTATGTTGCTTAGAAGAAGCTACTTTTTCATCGTTATCAATAAGACCATCAACAAAAGCCCTTCATAACTTATGTTTAGGGCAACTGTGCCAGCTGCAATGGTCATTAATAGGGTATCAAAGTTTTGGCCAGGTCATAAATAGTGTAGAAAAAATCACAGATTTTGGTCATAAATAGGGTACGGGTTTTGGGAAGTGGGCTGCACACCCCCACCCAACTTTTCTGGGAGCACCCCTCTGGGCTTCAGTGAACCAAATGTCTTTTACCTCTCTCAGTCAAACATTGTAATTTTATCCTGGATTTCTTGAACTGCCAACTTTTCAAACCAGTTTTTTTACCATTGCAGGTTCTTTAAATCAGGATTTCTCTGTATCTCTAATATATCACATTTAAATCACCATAAAATACTAATTAAAATGGTTATCTTTTTTTTCAGCTATTCTATTCCTGAACACATTGACTCCTAAGTTTTATGTTGCTCTCACGGGAACATCTTCATTCATATCTGGGATAATTCTTGTGAGTCTAGTTGTGTTTTAGTCATCCAGCAAAGATTTCCATGTTGGTTTATTGACTCAGCCAAGCATCTGTTGTGACACAGTCTCACTAAATAAATATGTACTAGTCATGTAGTTTCGTGAATGTGACTCCAACCCATTGAATTTTACTTTAATTTACATTTAATTTTCACTGGATGTGAGACACTTTCTCTGGTTATTCAATAATGTTCTTGAAAATTTTTCTGCTCTTGCAAGAGGACATTTTAATAGATCTTTTCATACTTTTTTATCTTGTATCCATAAGAGCCTTACAAATAAAACTACCGTGGCTGTAACCTTTTGTGTTCATGAAGAATTGATTTTTCTAGATTCGTGTATTCTACAAAACAATTAGATCATGAGCTTGAGATTTCTATCGTGTGATAGTTGACGAGGGCACAGCCTGAGTCAATTATCGGCATAGAAATTGAGAGCAAATAATCTAATTGTTTTAGTATAAATCTACTAGTCGTTCAAAACATTATCTAAATCCACCTCACAGACACTTCAAAAACGTAAAGAAGTACCCTTCATATTCATAACAAACGTATGGACACTGCTGGGCTACTCACTATCTACAACAGAAATAGATATTGAGTAGGGTAGCCAATCAGAGAACAGCATTTGTGATAGAACACAAGTAGATTTTTACTTAAAGTGGTTATATGGTCTTTAAAAAAAGTTCCTCCAGTGAAAAACATTTTTAGTCAAAAAGAAACATCTATAATCATTAGATTTTTGGTACCGGTGCAAAATGTAGTTCAAATATAAGTTTCGATGCCATCATTCAATCCACGTTTGCAATGAGAAAAATATTTGAGTCATATCACAAAATTTGGCTTTTCATTTTAACTGTACCATTTATAATGTTGTAATTGCTAGCCTTGCAAGGAGTTTCACCTGATGAAAGTAAATGGCCTTAAAGATGTCAATCATCAGTTTTCACATTTTCTAGTCCATCATAAATGGCAATGACTTCATAATAGTATCATTAGTTACATGTAGGTGTCTACTATTTCAAATAACATGGCCATGAAATACAGTAAAATTGTAGCCAGTAGCCCTTCTGTTAATTTCTAAGTCCCCTAAACCCCTCCCCCCCTCCCCCACCCAGAGTCCATAACCAGAATTTTACAGTAACTTCTTTCATTCAGGCATCTTTGGCAATGCTTGGTAATTTATGCAAGGGAATATATGAAATATTATATATTTGAACTGCAGAGAAAGATATGAAGACATGATTGATCATCGCAGTTATACACACAAATTAAGCAGTTGTGTGTATAACTGCGATGATCAATCATGTCTTCATAGCTTGGTAATTTAGTTGCTTTTATTCCCATGTTTTCGTTCTGTTATCACAGATATTTGAGTGGTGGTACTTTCGGAAGTATGGTACATCTTTCATAGAACATGTATCGTTATCTCATCTTGGTCCACTGCTGGGTAGCTCTGATAATACACCACAGAATACACAACAGAATGTAGCAGGTATGTGAGAACAGATTACAGGGGTGGGGGGGGGGGGGGGGTGTGTTCTGGTTAACCGGGGCCAGGAAGGGAAGAGCGGGAGC
>Ga0126339_10001823_pt1 | contig 14877 bp, 11 predicted proteins | sample OrbTmetagenome_2_FD_92532 | JGI IMG/M metagenome (GOLD analysis project Ga0126339, IMG submission 92532) | Coral microbial communities from Petempiche,Puerto Morelos, Mexico - Orbicella T R C metagenome | ecosystem: Host-associated > Invertebrates > Cnidaria > Coral | place: Petempiche,Puerto... | reverse complement strand
TGACCGACTGCCATATGCCGGAGATGGATGGCTATGCGATGACCGGCGCGATCCGGGCGGTGGAGGAGGCGGCCGACGGCACGGATCGTACGCCCATCATCGCCATCACCGCCAATGCCCTGCAGGGCGAGGCTGAGCGCTGCCTCGAGGCGGGCATGGACGATTATCTCGCCAAGCCCTTGGAGATGGCGCGACTGAAGCGGGCTCTGGCCAAATGGGTGCCGGCGGCGCCCTGCGAGAACGACGCGCCGGCGGTCGCGGCGAAGACCCCCGAACCGTTACCCAAGACGCCGGCGACCGACGACGATCCGTTCACGGCCTTGGTGAATGGGGGGATCGTGGATCCCTCGTATCTGCGCGAAACCTTCGGGAACGACATGGACATGATCCGCGACATCCTGAAGGATTTCGTGGATCCGGCGCGCGGGATCCGGGGGGAGATCGACGCCGCGCATGCCGCCGGAGACGCGGCCGCCGTGGGGGCCGCCGCCCACAAGTTGAAGTCGTCGTCGCGCGCGGTTGGCGCCAACGCTCTCGCTGATCTGTGTCAGGCCCTGGAAAAGGCCGGCAAGGCGGGCGACCGTGACGGCATAGAAGCCCGCTACGGCGACCTGGCCGGATTGGTGGACCAGGTGACGGAGGTGATCGAGCGGCTGTGACGGCGCGGGACCGGGCGACGAACCGCCACCCGGATCAGCGCTCTCGCGGCCGGTCAGGCCACCCGGTCCTTCACGAACCAGATCTTGCCGGCCCCGCAGACGGGGCAGCGCCAGTCGTCCGGCAGATCTTCGAAGGTCGTGCCGGGTGGAATGGGGTGTTGCCCCATGATGTTGTCCGGGTCGCCCTTGGCGGGCACATAATAGTAAGGGTCACACTCATTGTACGTACAGAGCCAGATCTGCCGCTGTGGATCGTAGTCGGCGTCGCGGCGCTTGGCGGCCGCCGGTCGTGGTCCCGGCAGGATCGCCGCGACGGCGCCCAACAGGGCGAGCGGCAGGCGCCGCAACAGGGCGCGACGGCTTGCTGTGGGGTTTGTTGAGGGGCTGGTCGTGGTCAAGAGTGATTGGGTCATGGGGAACCCTCCATGATCGACGGTCGTGTCGCGATGACGGACGCTGGAGCCAAGATGCCGCAGACCGATCGAAGGGAGCGTTGATCGGGCGCAAACGCGCCACTGATGTCACGCAATGGTCACCATCGACGGTATGCTCTCTCGCCTTTTTGCTCTGCCGAACGTGTCGCGAGAAACCCGAAAGGCCGGCCGGGGATGCCCCCGACCGACCCTTCGTTCAGGTCACGCTACCCAACGTCAACCGATCGGTGTTGTCCGATCGGCCTCAACCGATGGCGCCGCCACCGGTCTTGACGATCACCTGGATCGACGGGCGCGGTGGCATGGCATCGTCGAAGTCCGGCCAGCGGGTGGACGGCGTATCGAAGGTGCTGCCCTTCTCGTCGGCCGGGTGCTGGACGGCCGCGAAGTAGGTGCTGTCGTCCGGGGTGAATTCGGGACCGCACAGCTCGGCACCCTGCGGGCAGGCGTAGAAGCGGCGGGTGATGGCACGGCCCGGGCCGGCCACGTCCGCCGCCCACACGCCGTCGGCGATGCCGCTCTTGGGGCCACCGTCGGTGGAGATCCAGATGCGGCCCTTGCTGTCGAAGGCCACGTTGTCCGGGCAGGACAACCAGCCGTTCTCGCCCACGTCGCCGCCGTAAACGGCGCCGTCGTCCGGGTTGGCCGGGTTGCCGGCCTGCAGGAAGATGTCCCAGGTGTACTGCGCGGCGGTATGGTCGGCGTTGGCGCCATCGCCGTCCGGAGCGGTGCCGGGCGGAATGATCTCGACCACGTGGCCGTGCCGGTTCTTGGCGCGGGTGTTGGGGGCGTTGACCTGATCCTCCGTCCGCTTGGTGTTGTTGGTCAGCATCGCATAGATGATGCCGTTGACCGGGTTGGGCTCGACGTCCTCGGGACGGTCCATCGGGGTGGCGCCCACCAGGTCGGCGGCCTTCCGGGTGTCGATGAGGATATCAGCCTGGCTGTTGAAGCCGTTCTCGGCGGTCAGCGGGCCTTCGCCGAACACCAGCGGCATCCAGTCCAGGGTGCCGTCGTCGTTGAACTTGGCGACGGACAGCACGCCCTCGTCCAGCAGGTCCATGTTCGCGGCGCGATCATCGGGGTTAAGCACACCCGCGGTCACGAAGCGGTAGATGTACTCGAAGCGCTGGTCGTCACCGGCGTAGACGACGACATGGCCGTCCTTGTTGACGGTGGTGGTGGCGCCTTCGTGCTTGAAGCGGCCCAGGGTGGAGCGCTTCTTGGGCACCGCGTTCGGGTCGTACGGATCGTACTCGACCATCCAGCCGAAGCGGTTGGGCTCGTTGGGCTCCTTCTCGACGTTGAAGCGGTCGTGGAAGTTACCCCAGGCATAGCGACCGCCGCCCACACCGTAACGCTCGTAGTTCTCGGCCTCGGCGGTCTTGGTGACGTCACCCATGAAGTAGCCGTGGAAGTTTTCCTCGGCGAATAGGATGGTGCCCCAGGGGGTCTTGCCGCCGGCGCAGTTGTTGATCGTGCCGATCACCTTGGTGCCGGTCGGGTCGGCATTGGTCTTCAGGCGGTCATGGCCGGCAGCCGGACCGGCCATTGCGAACTCGGTGGCCAGGGTGGTCATGCGGCGATTGTAGGGGCTGTCCTTGACCACGGACCAGGTGTTGCCCTCGCGCTTGATCTCGATGACGGCGTGGCCGTGGGCGGCCATCTCGATGTCGATCTGCTCGGCGGTCAGGTCTTCGGCACCCGGGCCGCCCGGGAACATCAGGTCCGGGTTGGTGTATTCGTGGTTCACACACAGCAGGCCGTGGTCGGAGGTGTCGGAGCCGACCGGCAGCGGCATGAAGCCCACGTAGTCGTTGTTGTAGCCGAACTGCTTGGCCTGCGCCGCGGCGGTCTGGTTCATCGGGTCGAAGTCGGGCGCGCCGGCCTCTACCGGGTCGCCCCAGCGGATCAGGGTCTGGATCTCGTAGCCCTCGGCCACATGGCTGGTCTCGTCGTAGCTGTGCGGCAGCGGCGGGAAGGTCAGGGTGCTCTCGGCGGCCGTGGCGGCGTGGGCCGGGCGCGTGGTCAGGGCGGTTCCCAGGGCGCCGGCGCTGGTGGCCAGGGCCAGGCTGGCGGCGGCGCCCTTCAGGGCGCTGCGGCGGCTGAAGGTCTTGCCGCTGAACAGGCTGGCGCCGACCACGGCGGCCCCGGCACCGGCGACGGCGGCCGTCGCGCCGGTCAGCGCGGTGCCCTGGCTCAGGCGCGCGGCGAAGATGGTCTCGAACGACGGCTGGGCGGAGGGGTTGAGGACGACGTCGTCATCGGCTTCGAGCTGCTCGCTCCAGGTCAGACCGGTGTCCATGAGGGCTCTTCCTTCCTTCCTACAAGGGTTCAGCGGCCGTTGCGTCCCTTGTCAATCCCGAGTCACGGTGGCTAAGGCCGTCACGGCGACGCCCATAACGGGGCGGTTGGCCTCGGGAGTCCGGAACCAACGGCGTGTGAAGATTGGTCAACCATGAGCGCGACGGCTATCAGGCAAGGATGAAGTTTCCGAGACAACCGTGATTGGTGTGCGTCTCTGGGTTTTGGTGACGTGAGGGTAGCGGTTGCGCTGGCTACTATTTTGATTTTTATCAACGAGTTATTGTGCTGCCCCCGATCCCGGGCGCGGGGTCGTATCGACCAAGGCGTGTGTCGATCGGCATGGTCTTGACGGAGAGGCGAGATGGGGATTTGGGTGATTCAGGGCGTTTGTTAACCCACACGGTAAAAGGGGTTCCCAGCCGTGTGGGCGAATAGCCCGTAACATACCGAAAATTAACAAGAATGAACGGGTGTCGAGTCGTGGCGATGAGGATGGCCACATGGTGTGGCGCGCCAATCCCGAGACACGCGGTCGGGTGCCGATCCGTGCCCCGATTGTCAACAGGCCCTAAAGGGGTGCGAAGCCGATCATGGTCATGTCATCGCGGCGCGGCTCATCGCCCCGGTAGGCCGTCAGGTCCCGCTGGATGGCGCCGAGCTGTTCGGACATGGGCAGGCCCTGGTTGTCGACGATCATGCGGCCCAGCCGGCGCCGGCCCAACAAGCGTCGTGGATCGCCGCCCATCTGGTCGGGGAAGCCGTCTGTGGGCAGATAGAACGTCATACCCGGGCGCACCGGCACAGTATGATCGGTGAAGCTGGTGGCGGCCGGCAGGGTGCGATAGCCAAGGTAGGCGCGGTCACCGCGAATTTCGCGCAGGGCGCCGTCCTCCACGTAGATCAACGGCAACCCGGCCCCGGCGAACGTCAGCGTGCCGGCCGGCCGGTTCCAGAGACAGATGGCGGCTTCCAGGCCGTCGTCGGACTCGGAGTCCGGACGATCCTGGCGCAGGCGCGCCCGCACTTGACCATCGATGGCCCGCAGGATGTCGGAGGGGCGCCGCAGGCCCTCGTCATGCAGGGCCCGGTCCAGGGCCGAGGCCACCACCAGGGTCATGAAGGCGCCGGGCACGCCATGACCGGTGCAATCGGCCACCAGCAGGAGGGCGGTGTCGTCGTCGAAGCGCTCCAGCCAGAAGTAATCGCCGCCGACAACGTCCAGGGGATCCCAGCAGACATGCAGGTCGCGCACCAGGCCGTCGAGGGCGGCCTTGTCGGGCAGCAGCGAGGTCTGGATCCGGCGGGCGTAATGAATACTTTCCAGCAGCAGCCGGTTGGCGCGCGCCAGGTCCCGATGGGTTTCGTCCAGCCGGGCGAAGGCGGTGTCGGTCTCCTCTTTCTCGGCCGCCAACTCGTCCATGGCGTTTTCCAGTTCCCGGGTGCGCAGGGCGACGCGCCGCTCCAGGTCCTCGGTCAGGGCGCGCAGGTCCGCCTCGGCCTTGTCGCGGGCGTCCAGGCTGTGCTGGAAAGCATGTAGCAAAGCGTTCAGCGCCGCCGCGACATGTCCCAGTTCGTCGTGACGATGGCCGTGCGGCGGCGGCACCGGCTGTGCCGCCGGCCGTGTCGGGTCCACCTGGGCGATGGCCGCCGACAGGCGCCGCAACGGCCGCACCATCAGCCCCAGGAACACCAGCGCCAACACTCCGGAGATGACCAGGGCCCGGGTCGCGCCAGTGGTGACGGCGGTCATCGCCCGATCGCGATAGCGCGCCCCCAGGGCTTGCGGCGACAGAGTCACGGTCAGGACGCCCACGCCCTCGCTGCCCGAGGGAGACGAATAGATCAAGGGTTCGCGTCGGTTGACCACGTCCTCGAACAGGCTGGCGAACCATCCATCCATACCGCTGCTGGCGGGAGCCTCGCGGTCCAGGCGGGCCAGCACGGTGCCGAAGTTGTCGCGCAGGTCCACATGCGCGACAAGGTCGCTTCGCGACAAACCCGCCACCACCCGTTCGGCGATGCCGTCGTTAAGCTGATAGGCGGCTTCCGCCGCCGAATCCCGCACCAGGGAGATGGTGCGGTCCAGGTCCGTGGCGATCCTCTCGCGGCTGGCGCGAAGATCCATCGCCAGGTCCAGCGCGCCGCTCAACAGGCCGACCACCAGCGCGACCAGCAGGGTGACCAGGGCCAGGCGCGGGGTCAGGCCTCTCCAGACCGAGACCGGTGGGGCCGGACTCGGCCCGATGGCGGTCCGGTCGGGCAAGACCTGGTCCGTCATGGAAGGGGGACTCCGGTCGTCTGTGGCGCCACGCCGCGTTCCACGCCGTGCGCCTGTTTGAGGCTGGCCACCCGATCGGCGTTGTCCCGCATCCAGGCGTCGAACTGGGCGATGACCTGGGGATGCGCGATGGTCGACATCAGATAGGATCCATAGTCATGGGGAAGCCCGGGCGCGAAAACCAATGCGCCGGGCTGGTCCAATTCGCTGTCCAGAACCCGATTGACCACCGCCATGCTGGCGTAGGCGGCGTCGACACGGCCGGCTAGCACCTGGCGCACCAGGGCCACGAAGTTGGCGTTCTCGGCGAGAACGACCGATCCGGACTCAATGCGATCCATCCACGGCCAGGGACCGAAGCCCGTGACCGTGCCCAGGGTGTCGACAGCGTCGGCGGTTATATCGGCGCGATTGGCCAGCACCACCGAGGCGTCCAGGAAGTCGGCGACCGGGCCGCTATAGATGACCTCATGGGTCTCTCGAAACGGCGTGTTCCAGTTCGGGTTGTCCGGGAACTTGAAGTCGATGGTGCCCGTCGCGAGACTGGCATACAGACGCCGCACCGGCAGCGGGCGGTACGCGATCCGGATGCCCTGGTCGGTGGCAAAGGCGTCCAGCAGGTCCCGGGCGTAGCCCACGTAGTCTCCGTCCTCGACGGCATAGGCGGGCAGGTAGTGCTGGTTCTCCACGCCGATGACGTAAGCGGTTTCGGGAGTGGAGGGCGTGACCGTGCGCGTGCCATCGCTGGCGTGGCCTGGGCTGGCAACCGCGATACTCGTGATCAGGGCGAGCGCCAGGGCGGTGCCGGTCCCATGTGGGGAGACGATGTGCATTGTGACCTCCGGTGACCCAGTGCCCTTTCCAGACAAAGATGCAGTCTGCTGTCGTTTGTCTGGATTGAAAGGACACTCAATTCAAAATGTTGTACAGCAACACCGTCAGGGATGTTTCCCTTGACGACGTTGCCGTACGAGGACACCTGCGGCCGCGTGCGCGATCGCGCGTGGGAATGGACCCGCGCGGGGTGTTGGGGGACGCGGCCCGGTCTTGCGGGTACCAACCCCGGTTTCTTGTCGTCACAGGGTCTCGGCACTCTCGGAGGGGATGGCAGACACCAGCGTGGTGGACAAGGCGTCAGGCGGTGACGGTTCGGTGACGGATGATGCCTCGTCGTCGTGGGCCGGGGCGAGCATGACGCGGTTCCGGCCGGCCCGCTTGGCTTCGTAGAGGGCCGTGTTGGCCCTGTGCAACAACGAGTCCAGGCTTTCATGCGGATTGTGCTCGGCGACGCCGAAACTGGCGGTGAAATGCACGGTGCCGCTGTCTGGCAGGTCCAGGCTGTTGGCCATGGTGGCGGTGCGCAGGCGTTCAGCAATGTCCTCGCCGGCCTCCAGGCCCGTGTCTGGCAGCAGCACGGCGAATTCCTCGCCGCCCAGGCGGCCGGCCAAGTCCAGCGCCCGCAACTCGGTCCGCAGCACATCGCCGATCTTGCGCAACACTCGATCGCCGATGGCGTGACCATGGCTGTCGTTGACCTGCTTGAAACGATCCAGGTCGAGCATGATGGCGGTGACCGGACCGTGGGTCCGGTGACGCCGGGCCAGTTCCCGTTCGGCCAAATGCATGAAGTGCCGGCGGCCGAACAGGCCGGTGAGTTCGTCCACGGTGGCCAGGCGCTGCAACTCCATCGCCAGGCGCTCGCGCTCCTCGATCTCGGTACGCAACACGGAATTGAGGTCGCGCAACTCCTCCGCCTGCTGGGTCAGGCTATGATTGGCCTCCTGCAGTTCTTCTTGCATCCGGTCGCTCAGGCGCACCAGGCGGCGCTGTTCCCGATAGCTGCGGCGATAGGCTTCCGCCAACGTGCGCACGCCTTGAGACACTTCATCGAGCTTGCGCACCATCTCATCGGCATCGCGCAGGACGCGTTCCTCGACATCGAAGAGCGTGTAGTCGCTGGGGCTGGGGTTTTTGGTGGCGGGCGTGCTCACGGGCTCGGAGTCCATTGTCATGCTGTTCCAACGAGAGGCGAACATGTCCGCCCGATGCGGTTCCTCGCGGTCCGGCGATTGAGTCCAACGATCATGGATTAGGTGTCGGCCGCGGGGCACATGCGGAACTCGGCATTCTCGAAGTCCAGACCGAAATCCTCCCCGAACTCCTCCATTGTATCGTCTTCTGGGTGATAATGCCAATTGACGACCACAGTTCGCCCCAGACTGGCGGCATCTTCCAACATCTGAAAGATATTCATCAAAGCTTTGGCGCTGCTGCTGTTGAAATAGGTCATGGCCAAGTCGAAGGACACAGGGTGCAGGTCGTCGGATTCCAGAAACGCGCGCATGTCCCGAAGAAGGGGCGCGAAAAAGCTGGCCGAGTCCTCGGGATAGGACTCACCTTCCAGGCGAAAGTGACCTTTGGCAAAATCGAACTCCACCAGCGGCGACCGTTCGGTGGGTGCGATCGAAACTTTGTCCATGGTTCGCCGTTGTATCTTTCAGATGAAGGCCTTGATGCAGAAGAACGCCCGGCTTCGGTCCGTTCCCAACCAAACGAGATCAAACTCGATGGGTTCGCTGGATCGTCGTGCGATCTCTATGAGGCCGATCGAGGCGCCTTGGCTTTCCGTCTCGGCGGGCTCGCGCAGCTTTTCCCGGTAGTACGCCTTCAATTGTTCCTTATCAAGACTGGCCAAATGGGTAAGACGTTCGCGTAGGGGCGCCGCCCGATCTGCGTCAACAACATTGCCGCACACAACAAAAAAACGATGACCATCAAAGCCGACAGTTACCATTCCCGCACTCATTTCCACCGGCGGTTCTGCGCTGGCCACGCGGTCGGAAGAATACCGAATGATGTTTTGGACTTGCTCAACGAACACTGAAAATACACGCTTGGCCACATTGGCATCCGTTTCGCTCAAGGCCATGCGCTTTTTCAGGGCGTTGCCCAGGGTTGCCAACATGTCTTCGGACAGATAGCCAGTAAACGAAAAGATGATTCCCTGGCCACTCAACCAGCGTCGATAGTCATTATAAGTTTCGGCCCAGGTTACCATGGTCTACGTACCCACCCTTGCCGTAGGGACTTGGGACCATGGTCCAAGACGCCGCGACGGGCAACCATGAATCAGGCCATAACTCAAATCATGAATTTGGGGCAACGGCCGTCCACGTTTGTCTCCAGGGCGCCGCGCCAGGCGCGGGCGGCCTCCAGGCGGCGCGGGCTGTGGCCGGCGGCGTGGTCGGACAAGACGCGGACCAGCCCTGCCAGGCTGTCCAGGCTGTGCGCAGAACGGAAGTCGTCCACATGCGGCAGCATGGCGCGCACGCCCCCCGCCTTGGGCTGGAAACCGTCCCAGCGCAGCAGCGGGTTGAGCCACACCAATCGCCGGCAGGAGCGATGCAGCCGGGCCATGGGACGGGCTAGGTCGTCGCCGCCGGCCTGGTCCAGGCCATCGGTCATCAGCAGCACCAGGGCGCCTTGGCCGAGGACACGGCGGGACCAGTGTCGGTTGAAGGCCACCAGGCAGTCGCCGATACGCGTGCCGCCGGCCCAGTCGGGCATGGCCGCCGCCGCCGCCGCCATGGCCTGGTCAGGGTCGCGGTCGCGCAGGGGGCGGGTGATGTTGGTCAGCCGGGTCCCGAACACGAAACCATGGAAGTGGGGTTCCCGATTGGCCAGGCCATGCATCAGGCGCAGGAACACGCGGGCGTAGCGGTCCATGGAGCCACTGATGTCGCAGAGCGCGACCACCGTGGGCGGACGCGGCTCCGGCGCGGTGCGGCGCAGGGGGATGATGTCGCCGCCCGAGCGCAGGCCGGCCTTTAGGGAGGCGCGCAGGTCCACACGGTGGCCATGGGGGTGTGGGGCCTGACGGCGTGTGCGGACTTTCAACGGGGGGAGAACCAGGGCGTCGATAAGGCGCTGGGCCTGGCGGAAGTCGTCCGCGCTCATCTTGTCGAAATCGAGGGTGCCCAGCCGCTCCCGATCGGACCAGTCCAGGTCCACGCTCAGGCGTTGTTCGGTGGTGGGAGCGTCGCGGTCGGCGGGCGGCGGGGGCTGTTGGGCGCCCAGGGCGTCGCGCAGCCGCTGGGAGCCGTCGGGTTCCTCCCCGGGCGTGGTCAGGCGCGGCAGCAGCAGGCCCATCATGCGCCCCAGCAGGTCCGGGTCTTTCCAGAAGATGTGAAAGGCCTCGTCGAACAGGGCCAGATCCTGGTGGCGGCGCACCAGCACGGCGGACAGGGCGGCGCGCAAATCGGCGCGGCTGGCCACGCCCACCGCCTCCACGGCCCGCAGCGCGTCCAGGGTGTCCCCCGGGCCAATCCGCATCCCGGCGGCGCGCAGCGCCCGGGCGAACTGCATGACGTTATCGCCCAGCCGGCCTCCGGATGGACCGGACTCAGGATGCCGGGCCACGGGCCAGGTCCGCCTTCACCTGTGCCAGGATTTGCGCCGCCTCCGATCCGCGCATGCGCAGGATGTCGTCCTGATACTTCAGCAGCACGCCCAGGGTGTCGTCGATCACCGCCGGGTCCAGTTCCACCACGTCGAGCTGCAAGAGGGCGTTGGCCCAGTCCAGTGTTTCGGCCACGCCCGGCAACTTGAACAGGTCGGCGGCCCGCAGGCCCTGGACGAAGGCCACCACCTGCGCGGCCAGCCGGTCGCCCACCCCCGGGGCGCGGGCGCGCAGGATGGCCCGCTCCCGCTCGGCATCGGGATAATCCACCCAGTGATACAGGCAGCGGCGCTTGAGGGCGTCGTGGATCTCGCGGGTGCGGTTGGAGGTGATCACCACCACCGGCGGCCGGCCGCCGCCGCGCACGCCCAACTCCGGGATGGTCAGGGTGAAGTCGGACAGGACCTCCAGCAGGAACGCCTCGAAGGGTTCGTCGGCCCGGTCCAGTTCGTCCACCAGCAGCACCGGCAGGGTTCCCTCGATACCCTCCACGGCCCGCAGCAGCGGCCGGCGCACCAGGAACGCGTCGGAGAAGATGTCGCGGCCAAGGCGAACCCGATCCGCGTCTCCGGTGGCCTCCGCCAGGCGGATTTCGATCATCTGCCGGGCGTAGTTCCATTCGTAGGCGGCGCTGGCCAGGTCCAGGCCCTCGTAGCATTGCAGCCGCTCCAGGGGCCGGCCGAGGGCGCGGGCGAGGACCTTGGCGATCTCGGTCTTGCCGACCCCGGCCTCGCCCTCCAGGAACAGCGGCCGGCCCAGCCTGAGTGCCAGGAACACGCAGGTCGAAAGGGCCCGGTCGGCGATGTAGTCGTGGGCCGACAGCATGGCCTGGACGGGGTCGACGCGGTGGGGTGGTGGGGTGTCGGGGGGCGAGGGGGCGGGCGGTGCGGTCACGGGCGACCTCTCCGGAGTGTGGACGGCGGGGCGGGGGTGTCGTACATTGATGTACGAAATGCGTTTTTCACTTGGTTGTTTTTGTGCGTTCCCGCAGTCTATGCGCAGGGCTGACGGGAGGCGCGCATTCCGACACGGGACCAGTTTCTGCGGGCGTTACGGAGGGAAGGGCGGAAGAAGGGGTTCTCCCTGTTTATCGAGTATGGGCAGGGCAAGGGATCCCATGCCAAGGTTCGAATCGGCAATCGCCGTACAGTCGTGAAGGACGGGGAGCTTTCACCTCTTTACATCTCCGTTGTTCGCAAACAACTGGGCTTGAAGTAAGTCGGTGTTCAAGGAGTGTCGTGACATGGATTTCAGCTATCCCATTTCCCTGGAACAATACCCTGACACCTGGATCGTCCAGTTTGTTGATATTCCGGAGGCCATCACGGAAGGAAAAACCCGCGAAGAGGCTCTCATCAACGCCGAGGATTGCCTTGGTGTCGCCCTCTTGTGGATGGTCGAGGATGGTCGTCCTGTTCCTGCCCCCTCGTCCGAGGGCGACGCCTGGGTCTCGCCCACCGCGCCTATCGCCGCCAAGTTGGCCGTGATGATGGCCTGGCGGGACAGCGGCCTGAGCAAGAGTGACTTGGCCCGCCGCCTGCGCAAGTCCGAGTCCGAGGTGCGCACCCGCATCCTCAATCCCCGCCACAACACTGCCCTGGCCACCCTGGACGCCGCCGCGCGGGCGCTGGGATCGCGGCTGACGGTGGACATTGCGCCGATGCCGGGATCGCACGCGTAGCCTGGGAGGCTGCTGGTCGCTCGCCGCTTTTTCGGAACGCGGCGGCTGGCCGTTGGCCAGCCGCCCTACGCTGATTCACCCCCCGCACGCCGCCACGGCCCGCGCCGCCATGGCGGTCACCAGGGCCGCCCTGTACTCCGGGGTGGCGTGCAGGTCGCTGTTCAGGCCATCGGCGGGAATGGTCACGGCCTTCGCGGCGGCCGGCGAGAAATCGGCGGCGAGCGCCACCTCCAGCGCCGTCGCGCGCAGGGCATAGGGGGCTGCGCCGGTGACGCCCACGCGGATCGCGCCCCCGGGCATGCGCGCCACCATCACCCCCGCCACGGCATAGCCGGAGGCCGGTTGGGCGAACTTGGCATAGGCGGCCACCTCGGGAATGGGGAAGGCGATCTCGATGATCAGTTCGCCAGGCTCCAGGGCGGTGGTGAACAGGTCCTGGAAGTAGTCGTCACCGGCGATTGCCCGCTTGCTGGTGCGCACCGTGGCGCCCAGCCCGATGACGGCGGCCGGGTAGTCAGCGGCCGGGTCGGCATTGGCCACCGAGCCGCCGATGGTGCCTCGGTTGCGCACCTGGGCGTCGCCGATCTGGCTGGCCAAATCCGCCAAAGCCGGGAGGACATCACGCACCAGATCAGACGACGCGACATCGGCATGGGGGGTGCCGGCGCCGACGACGATATGGTCGCCACCATCGACGTGGTCGCGGCGGATGCCCTTCAGGGTCTCGATCCCGCCCAGGTCCACCAGCGCGTCGGGCATGGCCAGGCGCTGCTTGAGGGTGGGGATCAGGGTCTGACCGCCGGCCAGGTACTGAATGTCGTCACTGGTCATGAGGCTCACGGCCTCGTCGACGGTGGACGGGCGGTGATATGCGAAGGCATACATGGCTTGGTCTCTCCTCCGTCCCGTCCTATTCCGCCGCCTGGGCGGCGCCGCGCGCGTCCTGAATCGCCTGCCAGACGGCGAGCGGCGTGGCCGGCATGGCGATGTCATCCACGCCCAGGGGTTCCAACGCGTCCAGCACGGCGTTGATGACCGCTGGCGGGCTGCCGATGGCGCCGGCCTCGCCGCAGCCCTTGGCGCCCAGGGGGTTGTGGGTGCAGGGCGTGCAGGTGACGTCGAAGCGATAGTCCGGGATGTCGGCGGCGCGCGGCATGGCGTAGTCCATGTAACTGCCGGTCATCAGCTGGCCGTCGTCGCTGTAGGCGCAGCCCTCCAGCAGCGCCTGCCCCAGTCCCTGGGCGACGCCGCCGTGCACCTGGCCCTCGACGATCATGGGGTTGATGATGGTGCCGAAGTCGTCGACGGCGGTGAACCGGTCCACGCGCACCGCCCCGGTGTCCGGGTCCACCTCCACCTCGCAGACATAGGCGCCGGCCGGGAACGTGAAGTTGCCCGGGTCATAGAAGGCGCTTTCGTCCAGGCCGGGTTCCAGTGTGTCGTGCGGGAAGTTGTGAGGCACGTAGGCCTGGAAGGCGACCTCGCCCATGGTCAGGGACCGGTCCGTGCCGGCCACCCGGAAGGCGCCGTCCGAGAACTCGATGTCCCCCTCGCCGGCCTCCAGCATATGCGCGGCGATCTTCCTGCCCTTGTCGATGATCTTGTCCATGGCCCGGACAATGGCCGAGCCCCCCACCGCCAGCGACCGGGACCCATAGGTGCCCATGCCGAAGGGGATGCGGTTGGTGTCGCCGTGGACGATGTCCACGTTGGTCATGGGCACGCCCAGGCGGTCGGCGACGATCTGGGCGAAGGTCGTTTCGTGGCCCTGGCCGTGGCTGTGGCTGCCGGTGAACACGGTGACCGAGCCGGTGGGGTTGACCCGCACCTCGGCGGCTTCGTACAGGCCGGCGCGCGCGCCCAGGGCACCGGCCACCGCCGAGGGGGCGATGCCGCAGGCTTCGATGTAGCAGGACAGCCCTCGGCCGCGCAGCTTGCCCTTGGCTTCCGAGGCGGCCCGGCGCTCGCCGAAGCTCGCATACTCCGACAGCTCGAGCGCCCGGTTCAGGCTGGCCTCGTAATCGCCGGTGTCGTAGGCCAGCGCCACCGGGGTCTGGTAGGGGAACTGGTCCGGCTGGATGAAGTTGCGCCGGCGCAGTTCGGCGGGGTCCATGTTGAGTTCATGGGCCGCCTTCTCCACGATCCGCTCCAGCAGGTAGGTGGCCTCCGGGCGGCCGGCGCCGCGATAGGCGTCCACCGGCGTGGTGTGGGTGAACAGCGCCTTGACCTCGGCGTGGATGGCCGGGGTGCGGTACTGACCCGCGAGCAGCGTGGCATACAGGTACGTGGGCACGCACGAGGCGAAAGTGGACAGGTAGGCACCCATGTTGGCCAGCGTCCGCACTCGCAGCCCGAGGAAGTGGCCCTCGGCGTCGAGCGCCAGTTCGGCGGTGGTGACGTGGTCGCGGCCATGACAGTCGGTCATGAAGGATTCCGAACGGTCGGCGGTCCACTTGACCGGGCGGCCCACCTTGGCGGCGGCCCAGGTGACCACCGCTTCCTCGGCGTAATGGAAGATCTTGGAGCCGAAGCCGCCGCCCACGTCCGGAGCCACCACGCGCACCTTGTGCTCGGGCAGGTTCAGCACGAAGGCGCACATCAACAGCCGGATCACATGCGGGTTCTGGCTGGTGGTCGTCAGCGTGTAGGAGCCGTCCGCCGGGTCGTACTCGCCGAGGGCCGCGCGCGGCTCGATGGCGTTGGGAATCAGGCGGTTGTTCACCAGATCCAGGTGCGTGACATGGGCGGCGCCGTCGATGGCCGCGTCGGTGGCCGCCCTGTCGCCGATCTCCCAGTCATAGCAGAGGTTGCCGGTCACATCGTCGTGGACCAGGGGGGCGTCGGATTTGGCGGCTTCCGTCACATGGGCCACGGCCGGCAGCGGGTCGTAGTCCACCTCCACCGCCTCGGCGCCGTCGCGGGCGGCATGGCGGCTGTCCGCCAGCACCACGGCCACCGCGTCGCCCACATACCGGACGCGGTCCACGGCCAGCGGCGGATGGGCGGGCTCCTTCATGGGTACGCCGCCCTTGCCGATCACCTGCCAGCCGCAGGGCAGG
>Ga0126339_10001822_pt1 | contig 14883 bp, 9 predicted proteins | sample OrbTmetagenome_2_FD_92532 | JGI IMG/M metagenome (GOLD analysis project Ga0126339, IMG submission 92532) | Coral microbial communities from Petempiche,Puerto Morelos, Mexico - Orbicella T R C metagenome | ecosystem: Host-associated > Invertebrates > Cnidaria > Coral | place: Petempiche,Puerto... | reverse complement strand
TGTTTGGATTTATTTTTTGTTTGTGTTTGTTGTATGTTTTTTTTTTTGTTGGGGGGGGGGGAGGGGTTTTGAAATTGATGTAATGGTTTTAGTCCAGATATATATATATTTAATGACCAAGTAATAATTGCTGAAACACCAACTGATCTGCTTTCTTATGTGGCCACTTTAGGTAGCCTTGGTACATACACGTGGAATAAACATTTTTGTATGTACACAAAGGAAAACAAGATTTTAACAATGATCCCGTACACACAGACCCAGGGAAGACTGGTAGGTGTTCGATGATGTGGTCAATTACTTATAATTATGTACATTTTACTTGGTGTATTCTGTGAGAGAGCTTAAGCAATGATGACGGCAACCTCAGGGACAATACCTGGTAGAAAATGAATTTATATTGAATGTACCTTTGAACTTTGCAATTGTCCCAATCTGTACAGCATACCTATTGGTCTCAGAACTTGCTCAAGCTAAGTATGTAACGCCAGTGTTCAATTCCAAATGAAACTATGAAGAATTAGCTGCCATCATTTGCATTCTCCAAAATATGCCAAACTTAGTCATTTCACATTATTATTTTGCAGAGAATGGCTAAGAAATGTACAAAGATTTATAATGCACGTGCACAGCCACTGTTCTGCTCATTAAACCTTTTGTTTGGTGGCATTCTCATGGCCGTTGCTGTCGTGGTTTCTTAAGCTCTGTTTTATCAGTAAGCTGACAACAGATGGATACTTGTTAATTACCTATCTGCAGATGGTAAATGTGGCTAAATATCATTTAGGCAAGGTTAAACTCTAGCTAATGCAGCCAGCTAGCGTTCCTATCCAGCTAATATCATTTAGGCAAGTTAAATATGAGCTTATGCAGCCAGCGGTTTCCGCGTTTGGGAGTACGTGACCTGTGGGGTGGCCGTCAGGGGTTTTGCAGGGGTTTATGGTTCATTGCATAATTGTTGTAGCGTATTCTGCTGATTGTTGCGGATCAGTTGCACTGCTTTGCTCGTGAATCATTGCGGATTCTTGCACCCTCTCCTCCCTCCTGTTTTGCTCTTGGTCAGGGTAAGTATTCTCCAGGTAAGTAGATTCCACTGAATTTTTCAGTGTGACGGTGCTGGTTAGTGGACGCTCATTGGGTGGTTCCTGCTTTCCAGGGTTGCCATGGATATCTCCTAGCGGCTTATGGCTTTGGCACCCCACTAACCTTTTAAGGCACCAGTTCCCAAGCTCATCTATTTGTGATGAGTTTAACTATCTGTTTACTGAAAGCAAATTTGGAAACAGGTTTTTTCATCATAGCAAAAAAAGAGTGCAGATTATTTTTCATGGGCACAACTTAGCAAATTGTTTCAATTTCTGTACTGTGTGCAACATAAAGCATAATTCTTATGTAACTAGCTAGAAACTAATCACATGTGAAATCTTGTCTTGTAGAATGCATCAACGGACACAATAATTGTTACATCATGCACCAGGTAGAATAAAAATTAGAAGAGATAATCTTAGTTGACTGAGCATGAGTTACTAGCAAGAATTTAGGGTGTACTTTTGCCGCTGGGTCTGCCGTGTTTGAGACTGAATGCAATGAATAAATATTCCATCGCACTTTTCTTTGATCGGATTTGCAAGATGTGGATGGCCTGTCCAGTAGTTCATGAACATCATAAAAATTAATATAGTTGAACACCACACTGTATTCAGTCAACACTTCAGCGTACTTTGACAAAATGCAATTCACAGCACTCTGTCGTAATGTCATGACGTAGTTAATGTACATGCAAGACTTATAGTTTGGTATTAATTTAATTAATACCAATTTAAGTAATTATTAATTTATGTTTTGTTGTATAGAAAAATGACAGACTCTATAGATAGAAGATTCACTTTTGAAATAACTGCTCTTGAAAGGTATTTATCAGTTATGTTAAGTACGATCAGTTTCCAATTTTCCATATGTTAATAGATGCAAAAAAGTAAATACAGTAAATTTTGCAAACAAGTGGCAAGGAGGTCTAAAAGTAACCATAATAAATACTTTTATTTGATAAGCCAGCTCTGTTTGAGTGGCGGTGTAATTTCTTCGTTTCTATTTACAGTTAGGTTAGTGTACTGGCATCATGCACTCACACTTTCAATAACGACAAGTTAGATATAGCAGGAAGGTTACCAATTAAAATCTGTTTTCATCAACGAATATTGCTTTACAGCAATCAGTCTTTTTTCATTGTCAAAGGGGAAAGGAAAGTCATCCACCTCAGGATATTGTCTTGATCTAGTACCAAATTCTCAGAACCTTTGCTATAGGAAAGATGTAGAAGTCAGAGTTTTCTTTTGCTGTGTCTTGGTTTGGCGTCACAATTCTTTGTAACATTACTTTTTTGGAACAGAAATCAACCCATTTTATTACAAGCACAGGATGAAGAAGACAGAAAATTATGGTTAGAAGCCATGGATGGCAAAGAACCTGTAAGTCAACCTTAAAGGTAGTGAGAATGGTCTTACGAACTTGGGTCTGCATTTAGGTGGCATTTACATGTACAGTTACTCTCAAACGTCAGCTACCAAATCTCATCTGACTTATCACTAGGTGCATCTCTCACTCATGCAAAGAAACAATACTCGTCAAATACAAAACTATTCTTGTGAGGTGGTAACTTACATGTACCTCTGAGCGGTAATGTGGATGGTTGATGCTAACACTGCAACGTGTAATTTTTCTTTCAGCTGTATGTGGACTCTAATAGCCTGCCAAAGTACAAAGACCGTAAGTCTGTTGTTGTTGTTGTTGTTATTATTATTATTATTATTATTGTTATTATTATTATTATATCATTACTATATTGTTATTAATAATAATATTATTATTATTATTATTATTATTATACCTGATGTAAAGTGCTATTGATCTTTTGTTGTTAATAGTGCTGTATAAGAAATATATGATTAATTATTAATATACTTCAAGTTGTTGTTTAGCTTTTCTTTCAGCTCTGTCATGGCTATGCTCCTCCAGAATCTTCTGTCACCATTTGCCACTGTCCTTTCTCAATAATTAACAAGACGTTTTTTCATTTTTTCTTTATTTCCTTGCAGAGGAAACCAGTGACCTTGAACTTACATTTATCATGAAATGTATTTCAGCAGTGGAAAAAAGAGGTTAGTTTCAGTGTTTCGTTGTTTCATTGCCTGAAAATCACAGGAAACCAACATTTTTACCCCACTGCATCATTTGTAAAGAATTTTGTCAAACTGAGATTAATTTTGTGTATATACCTATGTTTTGCTGTTTTTAGAAGTGTTTTGTCAAGCAATGTGATCATTTTGAATGAATGAATTACACTTCTTTGTTATTTGACTCAGAAGTTTTACCTGTAGTTAATGCTACCCTCGAAAAATAGAGTTGTTACTTACTTACTTAATGGTATTGTTTGTGGATGAGAGAGAGTGATAGGAAAAGATTGTCAAGGTTTTATTCATTGCCCATTTGATTTGTTAATTGCAGGAATCACAGACCAAGGTCTTTACAGAATAGTTGGTGTGGGTTCTAAAGTTCAAAATCTTCTTTTACAATGTATTGATAAGAAGAAAGCTAAGTCAGTTGACCTTGCGAATGAAGAATGCGAGTGGGAAGTGAAGACTATCACCAGTGCCCTCAAACAGTACTTAAGGTTAGTTTATAGTTAAGGATTAAGATGCTATCAATCATGCAATTAATCAACCAGTCAATCTTTATTTGATAGTAGATTGAACTATTAGGGGCAGCTGGTGGGCTGATGTGGACGTACAATAGAACTGTTGGATACATGTACATGAACTGTCAAGTACTCATTTATAACCTGAGATGAATAAGAAATCTCTCTCAGAAGTAGCTTTAGAAAACTGAAGTTAAGGGCATTGAAACTAATTATATAAGAGATGGATAAATCAAATTTATTTGCACAAATAATATCTCGGAGCCCTCTACAGAAGTCGAACCCATGTTGCTTGTTCTTAACATGTACACTGAGCTGTGGGAAACTTGTGGTGCCCAGCAAAGCAGTACATTTACTAGGTTCTTTTGTGTAACATATGCAAGGCTCAGTCTGGTTGAATTTGACTTGAATTACGGTAGCTTCTTAATTATTTCAGCTTTATCCAAGTCACCATTCTTTCCCAAGTAGGTAATATCTTGAATTTGTTATTGACAGGAACATGCCTGAGCCTTTGTTTACATATGACTACCACGAGCAGTTCTTGGATTCAGTTAGTAAGTACAGCATACTACTGAACCTTTCCTAATGCTCACTTTTTGTGGTCATTGTCTATTTTCTCCTTCAATTTTCAATATGAAATCAATCTTGTAGGCTGTGAGAAAAGATAATTTAATCAACTGAAATATTTCAAGTGGAGTGTCAGGTAGCTTGAAGCTATTTCCAAGTTGTGCTGTTTTAAGTGTACCATGTTAAAAAGGAAAAATCCAGCTTGACTGCTTGACTACTTTTGAATAGCATAACTTGGAAAACTGACACCAAGAAAGGATTGCAAACTTTATGGAGTTAATTCAAGAAAATAATAAGTACGGGTTATCAAATAGTAATTAGGAAATAATTTCACAGGCTTTTTGTCAAAATTCTACTAATTTTCAGAGCCTTCAGGTGCAGGAAATTATTAGAGCTTTGACAAGACATTGCAATTTTGTAATTTCACATGTGAATATATAAATTAACACTGAAATTTCACGCCAAAGTTAAAGAGTAATTTATCTTGTTTAGAAGAGAGTTTCATTTGGACAGGTTTAGATGTTAATGATGTTTTTGTTGTAGAAAAAGACACCTACGAGAAGCGGGTAGAAGCTTTGAGATCTCTCGTGGCTGACCTTCCTGAAGAAAACAGGACATTAATCAGAATGATTATGAAACATTTAACACAGTAAGTCTACTCTTCATAATATGAAGCTTTAAAAATATTTGCTTGATCATGTGCAGTTGGCAGATTAAATGCTGTTAAAAAAAATGATTTTTAGGTCCTTAACAGTAATTGAGAAGCACTTAAAAGTTTTGATGAAAAAAATTGAATCCTGCAGATACCATTTCAGAATATAGATGTTTCACTGTCATGAAATGTTGAGTAAATATTTTTTCTGGTATTAGTCACAGTACATACTTTATCACATCTGTTAATGTTTTGTTTTCTTTCAGTGTGGCTGCTCATTCTAACAAGAATTTAATGGCAGCTAGTAACTTAGGAGTGGTGTTTGGTCCAACATTGATGAAGTCCAGAGAAGAGACGATGGCTGCAATTATGAACTTGAAGTACCAGAGCATTGTTATTGAGCTTCTTATCAATGAATTTAACACAGTGAGTTCATGATATGATATGGATTCTCTGCATGCTTTGCATGCCTATGATTTTATCTGTCTGAACTTAAAGGACCCTTGTCAGCCTCCGCCATTTTCGTTGCTATCAAAATTATTGATATTGCATTGTGAAGCAAAATCGTATTTCTTTACTGTTAGTTGTGTGCCTGAAAGTGTATTTAATTATATTTAGTAGTTGCATGGTGATTTCCTTCAATTCAACATGCTCCGAACAAAATGTAATAGCAAAACTCTCACATGTAAACAAAAATAAAGATGTGGCTGACTAGGGCCCTTTAATTTCATTGGGTTTTAGATGTGAGGTTTTTTCCCTTGTTATGAATGGGAATGGGTAATGTCACAGAGGTGTTATACTGGGTAACCTGTGGCTTTTCTCCTAGATTTTTGGACCAGACAGTCCAGATGGCTCTGAGAATTCAACAGACACCTTTAATTCGGTGGAAAGCACAGGGAATCCTTTCATTGACGAAAAGGACAGTTCACCAATCGCCAATGAGAAGCCAAAGCCTCCTCCAAAGAAAAGGAACAGTGACGAGACTGGTACCAAACTGAGTGATGGCAAACCTGTGACGCCAACCAAGCCTCTCCCCCTCCCCTCCAAAGCATACCGTGCCCCACCCCCTCCAAACAAGCCAGCTCCAGCGACAAAGCCAAGAGTCAAGGCAATTATTGTGTCAAGTAAGATTTCTTTGTTGTGGTTTGTAAGGTAATACTTTGTATACACTAAAAGGTAAAGTTTGCATGCGAGCCAAGTGGCCCACCAGGCTGGAGCTTATCCCAGTTTCTGTGGCATGAAGCGATTAGAAGTATTTCTACTCTGCCCTGGATGGGATGCTAGTCCATTGCAGGGTTACCACCAGCATTAAGTGCGTCAGTACCCATTTATACACCTGGGTAGAGAGAGGCTTTGTGAGAGTTAAGTGTCTTGCCCAAGAACACAACACAGTGTCCGCAGCCAGGGCTCAAACCTGAACCACTCGATCCAGTGACGAGCGCACTAACCATGAGGCCACTGCACCTCCCACATCCGCAAACAGTACTAAATTCCAAATAAATCAAGGCAATGTGTGTATGAATGCAAGTACAAGAATATGAAATCTTTTTTATGTGTCTTTTTGTTGCTTATGTAAACCCAGATTTTGGAAAAATAGTTCTTCCTCTATAATGCAATCATAAACATAATGTGATCAGCCTTTTAAAAGCAATGTATCTGTGTGTATGTCATCTTTTGGTTATGCTTGTTGAATGAGTGAACTCACTCATTTGTTTTTGTTCTGTAGATGTAAGACAGCTAACTCTTAATTTAGAACTAAGTTAAAATTCATTGAACAATTGGGTTTATACCTTAGCAAACCTCAAACCTTAGCTAGTATCAGTCTTTCTCTTCAAGTCAAGGCTCAAAAATATCAATTCCCCAATTGATTGTTGTACACATCTTTTAATGTTAGATCTCAGAATTTGGTGATGCATATGTGTGTGTTGTGTCTTAGATGATGGTTTTCTTAATTCTCATGGCCTGACTGTTTAAAATTGTATGGATACAGTAAGGAGACATCAGATGCTGATCACTTTTTCATTTGACTCCAGATTCTGAGGATGATCTAAGCAGTTTATCAGAGCCATCAAGCTTGAATTCAACCCCTCAAAGTGAAAGCAAACCGCCTTTCTCGCCCAGGGACTTTTGGAAAGAAAAAGCAGGTGAGCCTGTGGTGGTGAACTGCTACGCAGGACCCGGTACAATAAACTACGGCTCTCCAATGACACCTGTTCGTATACAAGAAGGCATAGTCCAGTCTTGAATACTTAACAAACTAAGTTAAGTCCTAAGAGGCGGGAAGTAGAGGGAGAGGAGAGTGGCAGTGGCTTGGAGGAGCCTTGTATTCTTGGCAACAAAGTCAAATTCATTAGTGTATCTCAAAATTTTGAACACCAAGACTGCACTCCTGATTTTTCTGTCGAAATGGTTTTGATGAGAGTAGAAATCCTGGAGCACTCACTATCTAATCATGTTCCAGGGTTCGTACGGGTCATGGAAAACCTGGAGAGTTACGAAATTTTATAATTTCGTTTTCCAGGCCTGGAAAGTCAGGAAATTGAAGTGTGTGGGTCGTGGAAAGTCATGGAAAAGCAATATGCTTTGTGAGAAAAGAAAGGCAAAAAAATAACAGACAACTCAAACAACCGGTTTTAATTTCAATAAAAAATAGACACTAGCAAGCGTTTTATGCGCCATAATGCAGGAATATACCTTAAATAATAGATTGTTGTAACAATACTTTGAGAACAGCTGCGTAACAGAGATCATGAAAAACTCAGAAAGGTCATGGAAAGTCATGGAATTTTAAAAGCTCAAAAGAGTACGAACTTTGTGTTCGTGAATAAAGCATAGTCACGTCTCGGAGCTCCGTCATTTTGTGACTTCACGCCTTGTCCGTGACTTGTGAAGTTTTGCTATTGTTAATCTATTATTTTTATTTTTTCTTCATTAGGCAAACCAGCCCCACCCCCCAAGAAACCAGAAGTTGTGTGAGTACAATCGACTCTCTCTCCGTCTTTAAAACACAACAACGTTATTTTCCTTTTATAGTTTTGTTTTGAAACAGACAATCCCTGCATGATCCTTGTAGCGCTTCAAGCCACATTACTTGCTTTGCTGCTGATCCAGACAAGCTGTATAAGCTCTTTACTCAATGCTTATAAGTGCAGTCATTTAGTCGCAGTAATGTAGAAGCTGTCTCTGATTTTCTGTTGGGGTCCCTTGTATAGTTGTCGTTTCAGATTACGTTTGGCAGTTGCCTTCAAGTATCAAACTTGGACAGTAATTTTGAAGGCAAGAGGAGTAATTAAACTGACTGTAAAGTCCTGTGTGATTAGGCTACGTAACCGCCGTAAAACGGGGATGGAGCAGGGGAGGTAAAAAATGCGAAGAAAAGGGAAAGGTTCTTCCTCTTTCCAGTCCCCCCTCCTTACATCTCCGCTATCCCTTCCCCTTCCCCGCTCGCCCTCTTCCCTCCCCACTCTCCATGCCCTTATCCCACCGTCCCTTTTCCATACTCTTCCCCCTCTTTCAATTCCATTCACTCCCTCCCCATATCCCGCTCTCCGTCTCCCTTCCCCTTCCCCTTCCCTACTCTCCTTCCCTCTTCTGCACTCTCCCACCACCTTTTCTGCTCCACTTCCCCCCTTCTCTGCTCTCCTTCCCCCCTCTCTTTTCTCCTTTCCCGTTTCCCGCGCTCGCTCCTCCTTCCCTACTTTCCTTCTCTCCTCTGTGCGCTCCTTCCCCGTTTCCTGCTCTTCTTCCCCCCCCCCTTCCCTGCTGTCCTCTGTTTTACACCTACATATGACTGCAGTTTATTTTGCTGTTATGTTTCAGCTTAGCTGCCGTACGTAGCGTGCATGTGTTGTTTTGCTTCATGCTTTTATTTTGCTTGTTTATTTTAGCGCTGAGTTTAAAAGCAGATTTGAAGTAACAGGCTCTTCAAGACCGTTTTCTATGATAGATTCCATGTAAGTCTCCAAGATTTGTCTTTCCCTTTCCCCGTTCGGCAAACTGTTTGCTGAATTATCTGCTTGTTTTACTAAATGTAAAGAAGTTTCTTTGTAGTTTGCCACCGTTTAGACTAGCTTGGACAAAAAAAAATGAGTGTGAAATAAAACAAGAAGTGGCAAACGTTTCAGTTTGGGAATGCAGACAAATTTCTGGCCAGCCTGCCGTTTCTTCACGCCTCTGAAAAAGTGAAATCTGTGTAAAACATTTGGAGACCAAAAAAATTGTGTATGTTTTCAGTGAAATTTCAAATGAATTCTTAACAAGATTTCTCATTTCTTTCAGTCAAATTGTAATGTTTATGGATATCTTCATTTTGTCTTGTGATACATCATTCATTGTGAAATGTTTATGCTGTCTTGAAGAGCATTGTTTGCCGTCTGTCTCTTTGTTTGTATTATTTTTCTTGCTCTTTGGTTTGTTTTCTTGCTCTAAACCTCTTTGTTAATTAAAACACTGCCACTGTACACGCATGTTTAGAATTTGCCTGTAGCACCTTTGCTCCACAAGCTTTAAACTGACAAGAATGCTGCATGTTTGTTTACATATGTTTGTTTATCATAAAACCACTATACCGCTATACCACTATACCACTATACCACAATTCCCGTATTCAAATAGATCTTGAGCAAGTTAGATCACGCTTTTTCGGAAAATTCTAACCTGTGTTAATTTTTCTGTAATAGCACTTAATAGGGGAATCTTTGTTTACAGTATTTGCGTCATTAGCGTAAGCGATATAGTTCCTGATCAAGCTGCAAAAATGCCAGCACTGAATATTGGAAGGGTAAAGGACGATTAACTGTCCGAAGGAGTTTGAGCCCGATGTATTGTATACTTTTTGTGAGACGTGGGTTGGAAAAAAAAATTAATAACTCGAAAAGAATGTATGAGCTCATTAGCGCTTTTGCCACCCAGAAATTCTGCAGGTTTTGAAAGCCAATTTGCCCCTGAATATTACACCCAAAGTGCCACAGATTTCACCAATCACTAAGTTTCACAAGCTCTTTAAATATTTGTTGTCAATTCGTATCTAGCCTTATACCTTCTCTGGGCAAAGTCATATTTTTTACGATAACTGTAGAAGTTCTCGCGCGCTCATTGGCTAATTTTCATTGCTAATAAGCGGACAGACAAATTTATAATTTACCGAACTTGTAAACGAATTCACAACTGAAGATGATCGTTGAACGATCGAAACATGTCTTGTTTTAAACTTAAAGGTGTTGTCCCTTTCTTAAAAATAGTTACTTGCCTGCTATTATCCAGACCATTTACAGACACATTTATAATTTATGCCATGCGTCAACGAGCGAGAGCGGACCATTTGACAATTCGTTATTGTGAGAAACAAATCAGTTGACGTCAGTTTTTCATGCGTCTGTCCTGATATTGACAATGAATTTCATCATAACATTGTCAAAGAAGTCTGCGGATCCACTCGGCCCAATCCACAGCTACTTTGACAATGTTATGACGAAATTCATGATCAGTAACTGGACAGACGCATGAAAAACTGACGTCAATTTGTTAAGTTAATGAGGAAAAACAGAAACAGTTACGTCAGCAACGGTCGCTCTACCCTAGTCTTCCGCCGCTTAAGAAGCGACTGAGATTTCAGACCAAAGAAATTCCTTATTGGTGACGTAACTCTGCAGAAAACCCTGCCAGAAACGCGTTTCTGATTGGTTGCAGGAGTAGCAGCCAATCAAAAACAGTGAACTGTAGAGCTGTATTTACTGTATGTGCTGTAGAGCTATGTTGGAACAGTGGATTTTTTTGGACCGCGGGATGAATAAAGCGCTCGAAGAATGACATTTTTCTCAACAACCAGGTTTTTTTCATTTTTTCTTTCCTCTCTCTTTCTTTCTCTGTTGTTTTTATTGTTGCAATCAGGAACGACAAAGACAACACTCCTGGTATTCGCCGTTTCAGCAGTCAAGGTGGGAGTCTTAACCGGGGGTTACAGTCTTGGGGGACGGGTCCTCCCCCTCTCCCTAGGGAGCCTCCCCCTCATGAGGAGCCGACACCACCGCCGAAAACACCAAAGTAAGATGATTGTTTGTTTATCTAATTTTGACTCGCTTTGAATGAAAAGGGACAGACGTAAAATGCAATGGAAAAAATAACGAATTCTTCTATCTATAACTTTTTGTGAACACATTCATCGTTCGTGGTTGGCCTCAATCTTTACCAATCCTAACCATCCTCAGTCCTTTTTGGTTTATTGTTGCTTATTTTGCTGTTTTTCTACCGTAGTAATCTATTATTTTGAGTCCTTTTTGTTCCATTTGAAGGTAAACATTGTGCATGTCAAAAACGACTTGGTATTTCGTGTCCTTTTGTTACCGACAGGAAAGTCAGAACGATATATCCTTGTGTAGCAGAAAACAGTTCCGAGCTTTCATTTGATGCTGGTATGGTCATTTCAAATGGTAAGCTGACATTTTTGTAAAACGGTCATATGTAGGGCGTGAGCACAAATCCCACCCAGGTCAACAGGTTATTTTTATTGACCCCAGGCTGTGGTCCCCAGCTTTCTTTACAACTGGAAGAAGAGAGACCCTGGGAACGAGGTTGTTTCCTTCGTACTTTTCAGTACGTTTAAATGTCAAATTTAAAGCCATAATGTCCTTAGGAGACTCGAAAGAGTTAATTCTTTCATTTCCAACTTTTGAAGTGTGTTTTTTTTCCTTTTACTCGCTCCTCGCCACAGGCAGCAATCCAAAATTCTCGTTTGACATATTAACCTTCACACATTGATTTCCGCTTCTAACGTCTCAATCGCTCTGATTTTTCTATAGTGCGGCCTTCCAAAGAACCTGGCTGGCTGGAGGGAACACTGAACGGTAGAACAGGACTTGTACCAGAAAATTACGTTGAGTCAATAACATAGCTGACTTTTAAGTTACTAGAGATTTAGGATATTTTAATTTGTAATCATGAAGATAGCAAGTCCTTTCTATTCAAAATTGTATTCGACAATACTCATACTTGTCAATCCCCTCTGTAATGTCATGGGAAAGGGATGAAATTCCATTGATAAATGCGAGACTGAGGCACCAGACTGAATCCGGGAAGAGTTTACAGTTGTCACGTGTATGACACGCGTGTGACATAGAAGGGCACGTGTACAGTGTCACCTGATTGGTTAAAGAGTCACGTGACTCACGAGTGCCTACCACTTGTCAGGCACTGAGATGATTGAATATTATGGGCTCAGTTTAGGCCTCGAATAGACAAAAACTCGAGCGAGTGTAACCTAATTTAGCCTCATTTATAACGTGTGCAAACCAAGTGACAAAGATCTGGTCCATTAATTTTCTTTTCTCCCAAGGAGAGACAAACTGCCGTTCAAGAACTGACAATTTCTAGTGTTGAACTCAAGAAATTGTAATTGGATGATTTTTTTTTAGACGAAGGATTGTGTGGAAAGCAATTTATAAATCTCTAGGTATTTTTAACTCCGTTTTTTTTTTACGTTGCTGGTCAACTATCGTTTGTAGTTTGGTTGGTCGCTGTTTAGTCCTGGAAATGTTAGTGACTAACAGTCTAAGGCCCAGTCCAGATTACGTCTGGGAAATTTGAAAACGCAGCTTTATTGCTACGGTTAGACCTACCGTCCACACTAACCCGTCACCAAAACGGAGCTTTTCCAAGACGCTTTTCAAACCGGAGAAATTTGAAAACGCAGCTTTATTGCTACGGTTAGACTTACCGTCCACACTAACCCGTCACCAAAACGGAGCTTTTCCAAGACGCTTTTCAAACCGGAGAAATTTGAAAACCCAGCTTTATTGCTACGGTTAGACCTACCGTCAACATTAACCCGTCACCAAAACGGAGCTTTTCCAAGACGCTTTTCAAATCGGAGGAATTTGAAAACGCCGGTTTTGCGTTTTCGAGTGGACCGAAAACATTTTGAAAACGGAGCTTTACGAAAACGATGACGTCACTACAATCACGTGATTTCCCTGTCCGAGTTTTCCAAAACCACAAATCCAAAATGTCCGCTGACTGTTGCGTTGTCAAATTTCTCCGACGTAGTGTGAACGGAAAACGTTCGATGCGTTTTCAAAATGAAAACGCCGCGTCAGATTTCTCCGGCGTAGTGTGGATGCGGCCTAAATACTGTGTTTGCTGTAATTTTAAGACAAAGTACAAAACTTATGTGATTTTTTTTTTTTAAAAAAATGAGAGTCACGAAGAACTGCTTAGTAATGGAAGCCGAAGTCTCATTTGAGCCCCTGGTCGGTTTCTCCTTGCTTGTAGATGTTATTAAAAGGTAATTTTATTACTGAAATAGAGTACAATTCGGTACAGGTATAAATATATTCATGAGGGGTGTTACGAGATACATTGGTTCTCACTTGGTGGTGCAGCAGCTTTTCGGATATCATGCAGTTGGTTATCTTTTGACGGCGCAAAAGATGATTGAGTCGACCTGTTTCAGTCGTTTGGCTTGCTAGTGTAATTGAATGACGTTATCTCGAAACCGGTAGGGAAACGAAGAATAGTTCAATATGGCGGAAGTTTGAAATAACTGATAGTTAATGACTGATGAAAGTTATCCAATGGAAAATGACTTGAGTTCGAGATAGCGGGAAATTAAAGATAACAGTTTGATATAACGAAGCTCGACTGTATTTCCTTTCATTCGATCTGAACTAGTTTCTTTCCAGCAAAGTTAGAAATAGCGCTAACATGTCTTCTTGAAACAGCGTGACAGTATGGCGTGACGGAGTGATGTGTTTCAACCATGTACCACCCCTCATGAAACCTTCCTTTCAACACGGCTGTCACAAGCTGTATGTATAATTGCGTCGTAAAAACAGGGCCTGATTAGTAAGTTCTTAAGAGTGTTGCAAAGTAGTTCAGCTCTTAAATTACGTTGACCTGATTTAAGTAAGAATTACATGACTACTACAGGGGCTACTCTGATAATTATTCTGATTATAAACGGGGAGCTGGCTTCTTGTGGTAATCAGGTTGAAAAATCTTGCGCGACAGATTTTTCTGGCGTCACATAACGGACGTTGCGCGTTAGGTTACAGTTACGGTTGGTGTGACTGAACAGCACGTGATCTTTCTAGCTAGTAGGCATTCTCTACTGAGGAGATGATGATTAAGAAATCGATTACCAACGCTCTATCACAATTTTCGAGATTTTTCGCGTATTTTTAAGCGATCTCACGGTGAAACAGCAGGTGCAGAAACCGAATGCGGTCACGATGTATAGTGAGGCTCGTGTTTGGGAGAATTGCCCTGTTAGATCATCCTCTCTTAGCAACAGATAGATGGCTTAATTCTTAGATGATATCGAATTAAACCTTGTTTTTGCTTGAAAATTAATGTACAGCATCCCTTTGATGTTCGGCAGGATTTGACCTGCTACTTAGTTAAAAGTATGTAATTAAGTATAATCTTATAATTGGATTGACTAAGGTTCGCTCTCCCTGCTAAACAGCACTAAGCGGCAAACTTAACGCAGAAACAATTTACATACTTGATAATACTGTGTATATGTAGAGAAAAGAAAGAAAATATATTACAAATCTCTTTTACCGTTTCTGTAACATCTCTTCTTTGTAGATGAAGGAAATTGTAGATTCTATCAATTGTAGCTTGTGATTTATACGGCTGTACTCTCGGGAAGAAAAAGACAGAGAGTATTTCAAACAAATATTTTCAAATCTCGGATGAACTCAAGACACTGTAGTCCAGTTTTGGCCCTCTCTCTGTCACGCAACGTTACACTCTCTCCGAGAGCGTAATGTTGCGTGACAGAGAGAGCCAGAACACTGAAGAAGGCGACCGTTCTGGTTTCTACGGGGCGACGCGCATTTCATAATAGACCATATTCGTATTCTCGGTATAGGACTGGAACTAGCTTGCAACTGAGGCTAATGCGGGGAGTCTTTTCAAATGCAAATGACATTAATCTCTTTAATGATATTCCCCCGCATGAGCCTCAATT
>Ga0126339_10001821_pt1 | contig 14883 bp, 8 predicted proteins | sample OrbTmetagenome_2_FD_92532 | JGI IMG/M metagenome (GOLD analysis project Ga0126339, IMG submission 92532) | Coral microbial communities from Petempiche,Puerto Morelos, Mexico - Orbicella T R C metagenome | ecosystem: Host-associated > Invertebrates > Cnidaria > Coral | place: Petempiche,Puerto... | reverse complement strand
TTTTAAAATGGCGGAAAGTTTTGAGAATTAAGATAATATTGTACGTGACTGGGCGGAAGATAAGGTACAAAAAGTGTTGTCGAGACATTGAACAGGTACGAGAAGCAGGAAGAAGAACGATGATGAGACACTCGGCTATCGCCTCGTGTGTCACTGATGTTCTTACCACATTTTGACGTCATCTGTGATCTATTACTGAACAGACGCACTGCAACATGGAATCTATTTGTTAAATTGACGTGCGGAAGGAAGGATGTTGCGTCTGCTTTTTTAAGAGCTTACATCTTCACTTACCACTGCGTTTACACACAGTCAAGAAAGAATAAAGACTTTTTTTTTTCGGAATGAATGTTGATATCAGCACACGGCGTGGGGTGCCAGATGTTCTCAGTGAACCTATTGCATAGGGGAATAAAACAAAAGAAATCACATCGAGGATGAGGGTGAATAATCAATTTATTTTGTTTTATTCTCGTAAGGCTCGGAACCAAGTAAGAATTTTAATATATCGAAATTGTCCTATTATTTACTTTATCTCAACTTACTATATAAGATGCTAAAACATCGGATCAAGTTTGGAAGGGACAAAGATTTTATAGCTATTGCACAAATAGCAATTACATATCTCGAATGTCAATCTCTTAATTTCTTTGGTGTTTACAGCAGTTCTTAGTTTGTTGCACGGCCAGAGAGTTAAAGCCGATTTTTGCTCCATGGTACCTACCTGATGCTAGCCTAATATTCTGATGAAGACTAAACATCATTCTCGGCCTGTGATCGCTTAGCTTTATTAAGTTTCACAAAATGTTTTCGAATAAAAGATAAGTAATTATCCCAACCAACAAAGGGATGCAATCGGCATCTGCCACTGCACCACTTTCACCAAATTAAACGGATCAACGATTAGTTATGTAAATGTGTTAAAGGTTTTCATAGCCATTATGCTTTCAAAAAGCCTCACTAAATGTTTTTTTTTTTAGGATCAATGTGTAAGGTGTTAAATTCTGACATGGAATAAGTTATTTTTTTCTGTTTATTTCCATAATTTTATTCTATTGTAAATTTTTTATCACACCACAGTTTAGAATTTTGAGCGTCTCTTTCAACATTTAACCCACTGAAGACCGCATAATAGGCAGTCGAAATCATGTGTTAAAAAAATGGCCAGGAAACGTTTAAATTAAATCGAACAATTCATGATTCAATGAAAACACCGTGGATGTAGTCTTGCTGGCCTCAAAAGGCATACAGGAGAGTTATTTCCTCTTACTTGAGCTACGAAAAGCCCTGTCGAAAGCTAGCTCTAGGACAAAATTGTATCGAGATTATCAGTGACAGGTCCGGCAAATTCTGTGGCTATGTTATTGCGAATACAGACAGATATATTTGTTCAGTAATCACTACTTTGCATTCACGTTCTGTTTCTGTCAATAACAATTTAAAGCAATATATTCACTGAGAACATCTGCCCCCATCCTCCCGATGTATTCCATAGTGTCAACATTCATTCGGAAAAAAAGTCTTTAATCTTTCTTGTTTGTTTGTAAATGCAGTGGTAATTGACGATCAAAACTTTTAGAAACAAACGGGACATCCTTCCTTTGAAGTTTAAAAAGGAACGTGCGTTAATGATAAGTTAACGTAATTTCAAGCAATTTTCGGACTATCGTATACCCAGTTCAAAAAGTGTTCAGCCGTTTGACCAAACGCTCAATAGCACCCCGCTATACAATTTCAGAACGTAATAACTTGAGGGGTCTTATGAAGATGACAAGCAGAGAAGACATTGATGATTCAAGCAATGAAGACCGTAGATCTCAACCTGAAATTATCACTATCGTGAACTGTGCCTTGAATGCTCCACTGATGCTCATATCCATTACTGGTAACACTTTGGTGCTAGCCGCCATATTGAAAACTCCTTCGCTTCGTTCACCGTCAACAATTTTGCTGTGCAGTTTGGCTGTGTCAGATGTCTTCGTTGGACTTGTCGCGCAACCGGTTTCCATCGCTTATCAGTTGACAGAGAAAGATTCCCTACATCAGGCAGTAAGAACGGTGGCGTTTCTTGCAGTAGGAGGTTCACTTTTGACAATGACAGCCATAAGTGTGGATCGGTTCGCGGCTCTTCATTATCACATGCGATATCCGAGTTTGATGACTACACAACGCGCGTTATACATCTCAGCAGTTCTATGGTTGGTTATCTTCCTTTCTTCATGGTTACCCTTTTGGAACATAAGTGCTTATTACTCGGTGATAGCTGCTAGTATCGCTATTTGTCTATGTCTCTCCTCTCCTTGTTACATCAGAATCTACAGGACTGTTATACACCACCAGTTACAAATTCACAATCAACAACAGGCCATGGAAATTAACGCTGATCATAATCGAAACTTCCTCCGATCAACAAGAAGTGCTAAAAACACTTTTATATATTACGTCGTAATGCTCCTGTGTTACACCCCGATGTTTATTGGAGTTTCAGTTTCAGTTTCAGTTAATCAATTTTCAAAACCGTGGACCTTCGTTGAAACGATAGCATTTATGAACTCGTCAATCAATCCATTTTTGTATTGCTGGCGCCTGCGGCAGCTTCGAACAGCAGTTATAAAAATAGCAAGGCAGCTGTTATGTAAACAAATGGAAGAAAACTAGCTAAGTGAAGTTAAGAGTGTTTTCAGCGTGAAATGCGAGTCTAAATCAAGACAAACGTACACATATCAAAACCCCAGCGGAAAGCTGAATTATATAGCTTTCTAAAGGCCTCCATCGTCCTAAATGGACTGAGCAAGAGCTTCCTACGTCGAGAAGCGATTAAATTTCATGCAAATTAGGCCATAAATCTGAGTAAGCGAAAACTCCACATGTCTATATTATCGACCGGAAAACGACACATCGAATTCCTTCCGCGCTAGCGAATTACAGAGAGCTCTGATTGTTAGCTAAGGCGAGAGCGCCTAAAAGTGATAAAACAAGGAAAGGCCACTCACATCAGCACACGAAGTGATTTTCTTGACTCTGTCCGTGGCAATGTTTTGCTCGCAAATAACAATGTCCCGGATGTACTTGAATTTCCTCGAGCGTCTTCAGCCACATCAAATTTCGGACCTGTTCAATTGCACTTCTAAGCCCTAACTGACGTGGCTAAAGCTCTTTGCTGTCTGAAGCAAGCACAGCATTATCGCCACAGTGCAAACGGCCTAATTACGGGGGGAAATCGCGATCCCTGCCATCTCAGGGCCGTTTCATGTACGATAATGGACGACGCTTGCTGGCAAATCGTTACACTTGCACCTTCATTGGACTTAACGGATTTAAAATTCAGACGATGGTAGACAGGGCTCAAGTTAACTCTAATTGAAGAGGAGAGGGGAGAGGGAAGCAAGAAGTTCTATACATTTCAGGCTAGATAAGCTTTAGAAGCTGCTGCGTTTAGGAAGCCACAAAAAAATAATAGAATAATAAAAAAGAAGGGTTACATGAATGAAGGGGCTCATTCTACAGCCATGTATTTGGAAAATCAGCCAGATATGTAAAGATGGTAAAATGTTGAAAAAATGCATTTATTTTGTACTAAATTTACTAAAGCCAGTGCTTGGAAACCAGAAGTTGTGTACGTTATAAGCGATATTTTTTATATATATCAAAGTTCCAGTCATGCTTTTGAAAAAGTTTCAAGAGAAATGGCCACAGTTGCATGCCTTCCTCGTTGCATGTGTAAGGTTGTTCGTTAAATGCGAGTTCGTAAACCACAGGTAAGATGAAGTTTTGGGTGTCCATTTTGTTTTCTTCTAAAGCTTATGTAAATAAACAAAAGTAATCGGTCTTGCCGTGTTGTCAAATCTTCCTCTAATTGTCGTCCGTCTCCGGGCAACTTGACCAGTTTGATGAAACTTTGAATATAAACTAATGTGTCTGAAATTCAACCATCACCCTTGTGTAAATGCTACCTTTAGTTATAACGAGTTTTAAAGCCACAGATCTTGGCAAAGTGTCTTGAGAACAAAAAAATAGTCGTTGAATAGAACAAAACGTCGCTGAATAGAACAAATCTATTCTAAACGTGTTGGAAAGTTCAAAACACAAAGGTGACAAATGGTAATCGACTTTTTAAAGAGAAAAGAAAACCACGGAGACGATATATTTGCGTTAAGAATGCTCTAATATTTGTTGTTTTCCGGGCTGAAAAATCTATTGTTCCTTTTAGATTCGTTGTAGCATCAGTTTTTCACTTTGAGATATGAAACTTAAGCGTTCGTTTTCAACAAAACGTTGTCTCTTATTTTGGGCTTGTCTTGTTGGTCTTACAGTGCTCCTCCAAAATGCCATTGTTATTTTAGTATCAATCTGCAACAAGGGATCCTGTTGCTTGAAGCTCGGAGAAGCAGACACATACCCTACAAGGAAACTCGGTGAGTACCATGTCTATCATTGTTGGTGATTCTATTAGTATCGATATTGATCAAAATAGAATTTCGCAGTACAATTTCAGTGCATTGCTAAGGAGATACGTAACGAGAATAAAGAAAACCATCGATTAGAGGTCCAAAAAACATATTGTCGACATGCGACGGAAAAAGATAGCGTACTGAAACAGCGGGGAGGAAGAACAAGTACTTGCATAGAGTTCCCAGAATCTAATTTTTAAGCATTGCTGTTTATAAGCATTGTCTTGAAAGAGATAGCAAATTGCCGATGCAACTGGTTTGGGACTGACATATTATAAATTAATGTTGTTACACCAGACTTTGTCAGACCCATAGCATTATAGTAAATTCGACTTAATTCTTCACATAAGCGCCGGGTTAACAATAATTCTTCAAATTTTCATGTCGCTCGAAAAAAAAAATCATTAAAAAGAAATAGAGTGATAATAAATTTAATTACCTCAAACGAGACTGTGTCTTTTTAATCATGCGTCAATTTCCAATATGTCTGCTTAAAAGTAACAAATATCGACAGGGCCCGATTATGGCCCCTGATATCAACTAATTTACTGAAATATAATTAGACAAAATCCACGCTTGTGGTTATTTTCACATTTTCATCTGTGCATTGCTGCATTATATTGTGTTTGGAAATACACATTTTACTATACATATGTTATTATTTTTTAACTTAATTTTCAGACCATGATTCTCAAGAAAATGAAAGCTCTCGGCTTTTGCATCGCCGTTCACAGATCGATTCCACACCAGAAAAGATGGTTTCCGAAGCCCTTGAAGACCATCGTAAGTATAAATATTTTATTTTGAAAGAAAAAAGTAAAATTTTGGTATCCAAACAGTTGGTTTGTCGATGAATAACAACTTGAACAACAACAACACGAGTTCCTTATTTGACCCTTATTTGCCGAATTCTTCTCAACTCCGTATATCTCTGTTCAATTCCATTTCAAATTAACCAGCTTGACTTCGATGCTTAGCAAGCTTGACTTCATTGCTGCTCCTGGTGTTGTGGGAGGCGCGGTGGCCTCATGGTTAATACACTCTACTCCTGATCGAGCAGTACGGGTTCGAGCCCTGGCTAGAGACAGTGCGTTGTGTTCTTGAGCAAGACACTTTGCTCTCTCAGTGCCTTTCTTCACCCAGGCGTATTAATGGGTGCGGCGAATTTAATGCTGGGGGTAACCCTGCGAAGGACTGAAATCCCATCCAGGGGGGAGTAGAAATACTCCTAGTCGCTTCATGTTATAGAAACCGGAGATAAGCGCCGGCCTGATGGGCCACTTGGCTCGTATGTAGACTTAATCTTACTTATTTCGAGTTTTCGTTTTATTTGAAGCACATTTGACAGCACATTGCACAAGTGACCAATTGGAACCCTGTTGTGTAAGCCACACGTAGTCAGAGACTAGGGGCAGCTTACAAGGCCTCTGCTAAGGAGCAGATCGTTAAAGCAGCTCAGATTTGTTTTAATTATCATTGTTTTTTTCAGCTGAAGAAATCACAACTAAATCAACAACCTGTGAGATACCTGAAGATCCCAAATTCCCTCTCTGTTCAATGAAGGTCAAGGTTAGTTTGAATAATTTTGTATTTGGAAATAACAGTAAAATGATGTTATTTGAAAACTGTACTTGGATATAAAGTTGTTTCAATGCATGTAGCTTGACTTTAAATTTGGGGAGGAAAAGTTGAGCTATGGATGTGAGTAAGTGAAGTTAGCCTGATTAACAGACTGGTGTATAACCACTTTCTACATTGTAACAATTTTACGAAATTTTTATTTCTAGATGCATGCAACATAAAATTGAAGCTTGTTCTTTAAAAATCCACCTTGTTGGTGGTGTTATATATAGATGTTGTTATAAGTGGCGGAAAATAAACTGATACATCAGATTAATCGTGAGACGGAGACAAGAATTAGATGCCATCTGAATGTTTCGGGTCCTCAAAGGGAAGAGCGGAATATATCCCATTTCTAGCCCGAATTTGCTCAAATGCCAATTCCCGGCCAATTTTTGGGCAAATCCCTTTCCCATTTCAAGTTTTCTGATTTTCATTTCCAGTCCCAGGGACCCAAATCCTATTTTCCCGATGAAAAATAGGCAAATCCGGCTCAGTTCCCAATTTATCCCACGGGGCCCCTCGACTGTCAATGGGCCCTCTTTAGAATCTATCATATTGTGTTTACTTCTGTTTGATTTTCCATTTTTTGTTGCTGTTTTTTTTTAACAGTCTTTTTCTGATGCCTGGAATCCCAAATGTCATGGCGAGAAACATCACGTGACACCGAACAATCTCTGTTCCGTGATTCAATACCTGAGTGAAGTGAGTTAAATCATTATACAGTGAATTTTAAGAATCAATCGTTCACTAATTAATGTTATGATTGTTTTGTTTTGTTTGTTTGTTTTAGTCTCTGTCTGTTTCTTTCTTTTTTAAAGAAAATATTCATTCAAGTATTCAAACCATTAATTGGTAACAAAAAATGGACTGACACCTAACAGCAATGTCTATGAATTGGGGTTTTGCAATGTTTCCAATTTTTTTTTTCTTTTTTCTTTTTCGTGATCATTGCTTCAATACAATAATTCCAGGCAAGGCGTAAAGATAAGCTTGAATTTTTCACTATCAGTGATTCGTGTTGTAGTTTCTTTTCTCAACTCCATGCGATCAAGTGCGAAATTGTATCATTTGTAAATGGCACACAATTCAACGACCAAACGAAATGTGCTAAGACATAAACGCAATAGTAATCTTTTGTTGTTTTATTGTCGCTTCTTTGCTTTTTAAAGGTCGAGGCTTGGTGCCCAGTGTTGCCTTGGCGACGTGATCATGATCCCTTTAAACCATCAGTCAATTTTACAGAGGTTTGTTTTAACGTTATGCCCAACGTGTAAGCAATATAACACTAGCGGTAGAGGAGCACTGCTGTACCAACAGATATGTTGTAAGTATTTTAAAACAGCTTTAACTTAGCTAATAACGCGAGATTCCTCGAAAGACAATTAAATAAATAATCCAATTTGATCCTGTGTGTTGTCTGAAAAAATCTTGTACCAAAAATACCTTAATCATGTAAGATAACAACTTATTTTCTGGCCTGGGTTATTCGAAAGGTTAATAATCACTATCCAGTGGATAAATTACTATCCAGTGGATAACGTGGCTTGTTTTGTTAACACTTATCCACTGGATAGCTATTTATCCGGTAGATAACGTTATCCAGCTTTGGAACAACCGGAGCCAAATGGGCTGTATGCCATTACTCTTAGTGCACGATGTACCAGTCTTGAAGTTAGCCAATGAAATCCGTGCCTTTTGTTCACAGGCCAAAATCCGCACTAACGTGTCTGGACTACTAGAAGAACTGAAAGATGAACGCTACGCTTGGATGAGACTTCGAATCACTGAAACATGGCCGCAGTGGGTGGAAGCCATAAAACAACTTGCCATCACAAGAGATATGTCCAGGAGGAAAAGGAGAAAGGTAGAGCAACTGAAATAAGTTGTACAAAAATGATACTGTCGGGAAAAAAAATGACGTGAGTGTCTACGCCGAATATAATTTGCAGAAACTTAACTTCTCCTTCTCATGATCCCAAATTATGGAGAAGTCTTGGAGGACCTCACGTAACGTTAAGACTTTTGGAACTTTTATCAACATTATTGTCTTTTAATTCCCTTCTTGTTTTTGTTTTCTATATAGTTATAAGCTCATAACGATCGCAATTTTTATCTATAATTGGCTCGGTCTAACTAGCACCGTGTGCGTTTTATATTATTCTTTTATTAAGCATAGTTGAAACTTTGTTACTGTTGTTGTTTGTTGTTTTTATGACGACTGTATTGAAATTGCCCTGTGCTTCAGTTGAAACGTTTTTCCTCCAGATTGCTCTTTACATGGGAAGTTTAGAGTTCAACTTTAAGATCTTCACAGAAGCTTTTACTGGTGGCTGTCTCGGCGAACTCAGTCAGTGGAGTGATGTCATGAGCGCACTGTATATATTAGGGCATGATTTGACAGTAACCAGTGACAAAAATGACCTTCCAAAGTAAGTGTATATTTTATTACCTTTACACAAGTGTTAAGGCATAATTTTGTAGGGGACCACCAGTGAAACAGGAATTGCAAGAGTGAACAGGGATGGGAGATGAAAGGAAGATACGAAATCTCAGCAACTTAATCTATGTGGGTTACGGTTGTCTTTAAGAGTTAACCATTACAATTATTGACAGCTAACCATTGTCGAATCAGTGATGTTTAGGCTAACCATGGCGTCATCTCGTCATTTCGTCATTTTGTGTTTTAAGCACGCCCTAGGTACCAAGCTGTTGGTTCTGGTGGTTTATACTTGGGTCAAGTGCCAGAGACTATAATATCGTAGCTTTTGGTATGATCATTTTTCCTGAATGGATTTCTGTGGCAAGTAATGAGATAAAAAAAGTAATAATATTAATAATATAATCTGACTGTTTCTATCGGCTGAGCTTCCTGTGATCAAGGTATGGGTTTAGATTTTGCAAAATCGTATGTTTAACATAGATCACTTGCATACCCCCCTTGAATGGATTACTGTGGCAGTGCATGAGATAATAAAGAAAGAAAGAAAGAAAGAAAGAAAAATAATATTAATAACATAATCTAACTGTTTCTATCGCCTGAGCTTCCTGTGATCAAGGTATGGGTTTACATTTTGCAAAATCGTATGTTTAGCATAGATCACGTGCATATCCCCTTTAAGTGAAACCTTATTTGTTGGCAGTATTATTACACCACCCGACCCGGACGGCTGTGCCTCCAGACTACTGGGTGACAACCTGAATCTCATATTTACCGATATCATTGGCGTTCAGAGTTTGGCTGATGCTAGTGGACCGCATGAGTCTCGTTACAGGTCAGCATAACACTATTTTTTTTAGAAAACAGCCATTAGCAAATACGCGCGCTGATTGGTTAAAAATCGTGTTTCTATTAAACAACTAGAATATGAGCTCGAGATTTCTATCGCGTGATAACTTTCACACATAGACATCGAGAGCGAATAATCTAATTGTTTTAGTATAAATCTATTAGTCGCTTAAAACTTTATCTAAAACCTCTTCACAGACACTTCAAATACGGCAGGAAGCGGCGGTCATTTTGTTAGCAAGGGCACACTGCTACGCTACACACTATCTTTCTCAGAATAAATAGTGGGTAGCGTAGCTAATCAGAGAACGGCATTGGTGATAGAACGCTAGTAGATTTATACTAAAACTCGATAGGAACATGGTACATGTTTTCTATTTCTTAAATGTTAAAGGTCGGCACACACTAATAGAGAACATGTTGCGGGGACATGATGAAGCGAGGACATGTTGCAGCGACAGTTTTCTTCTTGTGACATACCTGTTTTGGCGAAACGTTCCGTTGCGGGGACAAACTGTTAAAAAAATATATATATATATTTCAGCATCCTTCCTTTCCTCTCTTAAATTTTTTTTGGTTTAACAATGTAACTTACTCTGGAGACAGAGATACTCGAAATGAACGTACTCTAGAAGCAAGACCTGAGGTGTGATCCTAACAGTAATTATATACATGCAACAATTGACTGAACAAAAAAAAACAGTGCAAAATGTTCAAATTGAGTGCATAGAGTTGAAATTAAACTGCATGTATACTATTAACAAGTAATCAGATGATTTTTCTTGTGCAATTTGGAATAAATAAGCTCGTAAATTTTTCGAGGCATGACTTTTTAGTGCTTAAAGAATTTCCTTTTGCCTATTTGTCCAAATTGTACTCTACATTACTACTGTTGAATTTTTCTTGTGATTCGATCAACCAAGAGTAAGTTAATTTTTGCAGAAATAAACCTGATTGAAAAATATACTATACTTTTTGTTTTGCGTGCATTACTGGTCTCTGTTACAATGCATTAAGTAACACGAGTATTTTTTCACATTTCGTTAATTAGATGCAAGATGCGTGTTCTCGACTCGTTTGGTACAGACGCTGAATTTAACTATCGATATTATAAAGAAAACATTCCTGGTGGACGATCTATCTGGGGAAATCTGAATTTGCTGCTTCCACAATTTATGACCATGTATCGTAAGTAGCGCATTTTCATTTGTAAGGTGTCGCAACAGGTTTTAACAAAAGAACTTCAACAGAGCTGTGGGGTTATTAAAAGTATGCAGCTCCCACGAACAGTCTGCTAGAGAACTTTGTTATGACAAAACTCAGGCTACCAACTGCTGACCAAACGGAAAATTGGCTCTTCCTATTTTGCGCACGCCATATGTGTCCTGACTTGTTTCTAGGGTAGGGGAGTCAAACATATTCGGAATTTTTCTGTGGAAAAAAGCTGGTTCGCCACCCAAGATTATGCTTCTAAACGAGGGACCCTCTACCCTGGATCATCTGGTTATAAAGAAATGTATGAAATGGTCCCAGTTTTGTTTAAATCATGTTTTATTTCGCACGAAAGATGACAGCCTGTCCCTTGTTTAATTGTGTTATGACCTCTTTTTAGCCGATTCCCTGCGATTGCATTGCTACTTTGCTCTCTTTTGCTTTTCGCTTGATTATTTTGAATTTGCTTCTTGCAGCCCACAGTCCCGATAACTCGTTTATGGGTTTCGCTGTTCCCCAGAAACAGCACTCGCTGCATGTGAATGGCCAGAAAAGTAGAAAACACGCCCTCGTCTATGGAAAACTACCACATTTTTGGCAGGTATAGATACTTGTTTGCCAGGTATAGAAACTTGTTTGGCAGGTATAGAAACTTGTTTGGCAGCTATAGAAACTTGTTTTGCAGCTATAGAAACTTGTTTGGCAGCTATAGAAACTTGTTTGGCAGGTATAGGAACTTGTTTGGCAGGTAGAGAAACTTGTTTAATAGGCCATTTAATTTCCGAGTTGTCGTGTGCCTCTGTTTCAAAACGCGTCCTCATGTAAGACCTGTCATTTGAAAATGAGTTTGATTTGCGCGAAGACCTGTTTTGACACAGAGGCAAAAGGCAACTCGGAAATGGCCAAGGGAAATAAATAAATATATTTGGCCATAATATTCATTGAATGCCAAATGATTCAACGAATTTCAAAAGGTGACGCTAGTGTCACGCCATGGGAAAGAGGCTTCGTTACGCTTGTCAGTGTAACAGCATGATGAAGATACTAGATCACAGTGACAGTATACGGTAGCTTGGAGGGACTATGTTTCGCCTGTGTCACGCCACCTATTAATAGGCTGTAGGTAAAACTATGCTTAACAATTCAAGTCAAGTGTATCTTCTTAAAATTGAAGTGCTAAATTGATCATCTTTGCTAGGTTTAGCCTACTAACGAACGTTTCCAAACGAACGAGGTGTTTCTTCAGCAATATTTTTGCTCTCGCCCCAATTTTCGCGCCACCCGTACCAGAAGGCAAGACACTCTCCGTTCGATCGAACGGGATGCTTGCTACGAAAGCTAACCTGATGTTTAAAAAGTTCTAAGATCTGATTTCTCTTTGCAGGGTAAGACGCAGTACATCGATACGATAAAGAAATACTTTGGTGAAGTTCATGCCAACATTGGAAATTTTAATGTAAGATATGATTACAACATCATATTCTTAGTACTTCGAGCCTGTGTAAATAGGTCTTGATAGAAACTTCTTTTCCTGATTATACAACAGCGAAGCACATGCCAAAAGCTAATAATATTAATTGTAGCAAGTCTTGTTTTTGGAAGTATGGTTGTTTCAGTTGGGGGTAAATCAATAAGCTATGAAACAGAAAATTGGAAAATCAGGTAACGAAAACGTTGCCAGTTCCTTAGAATAAATTGTTGAGAATGATTTTTTTTTTGGTTTGCCAAACAACAACAAAAACATTTCAAAACATTCAATTCCAATCCAGAACCATCAGAAACCTTGATGCTACCAGATGGCCACCTGAACCACTAAATACACGTTTACGTTTTAAAGGGTATGAAGACCTTGACTGGTCTTGGTATTTGTAAACATTTAGCATTTAAACCATATATTTTTTTGTATTGTTTCCAGGAAAGTGAGCTTAGAAAGTATGACATACCTGACTACATCATTAATCACGGCATTGTCAATATTTCTACACTCATGAATCTTTTTCAAAGTAGTAAGGTAAGTGTCCATGAATGATAGTTTTGTAAATTTTTTGACTCCTAGATTCCCTAAGGTGTGCAATCTATTTCTTGTTATAATATCAATAAATCTAAGCAGAGATGTCAGAACAAAGAAGAAAATATGAACAAGGGTATATTGCTGTGATGGGCCTTCAACATCTTCGAACATTTCGTGGAACTGAGTGATCAGCACTTTGCAAGTTAAACCATTTTGAACATTTTTTTCTTTTTCTTTTTCTTTTTTTTTCTAATTTGTCTTCAGGTGTTCGTAGGCCTGGGTGACCCATTTGAAGGACCAGCAGCTCTTGAGGCTCTAGCCAATGGATGTTACTTTATTAATCCTAAGGTAATTCAAGAACCCGTCTCAAGGAGTGTGTATCTGTCCATATTGTACCTTATGTTACTGCGTTGTAGCTATATTTAGAATAGGCCCTACATTTTAGAACTCTCCCTTTTGTTTGCGTTTTTGTCATGCTAGTATTTTTTAAACCACTTTAAATTGACTTACTCGCCATGAAGCAACACCTCTTTGTCTAAATCGACGCTTTCTTATCTTTGTTAAGTTTAATCCTCCTTTTGATCGTGTAAATCATGGATTCTTCGCCGGCAAACCCATGGATAGGAAGGTACGGAAATTATAAATTACGATAACTTGATAAACACTAACCGATTGCTTCGCATATTCTTTTATATCAAAAATACTTGATCATCAAAGTAACTTCGTTGTAGATTTACACAGCCGATTCGGGTGGGGAGAGGGGATGGGGGGTAATGATTGGAATCTGGGAATTGAAGAAAGGGGAGAGTGTGCTAGCCTGAAAGTAAGAATGTTTTAGGTGTTTTAAGCGAAACATGATTTAGGCATCGTTGTAAGGTCATCTTCACAAGCTAGATGGTCTGCTCTTTCACATCTGGCACTGTAAAGATAAGCTGCTGCCGCTCTCCGGGGCTGGCCTTTCGTTGAGGTTGTCCCAACAGTTTGTCAGCACTTAGCTATTGGACATCTAGGCAGTTTGGAGGAAATCACTGTGAGAGTAAGTGTCTCTCCCTAGAACACTGCACAGAGACCTCCAACAGGGTCTTAGTTTATTAACCCGCCAATCTAAAACCATGTGTGACTACCACTGAATTTCGAGAGCTGATAAAGTTAACAGTGTATCTTTTGTGTTATTTTATCTAAATAAACAGATCACATCTCAAAACCCCTATGCTGAAGTATTCGTTGGAGAACCATTCGTCCAAACTGTTAACATAGAGAACATTGCAGAAGTTGACGAGGCCTTACAGAGAATTCTGGATTCGTCGGTAAGTATGAAGAAGTAAATTGCTCAAAGGCTCTGTAAAACAGAACTTTTTCTTTTAATAATGAACGAATTAATCTACTTGCATGGGAAGTCTCAAAAATGTTAAATTTAGTGACAATTTTTTGGACTCTTTCACACCTAAACTAATATATATTCAAAACGTATAACTTGAAAATCTGCATTTGATAACGGGGACAAGATGACGCCGAAACGTAACGTAATAAACGTTTATACTTCTTTTAAAATTGACGACTCAACAAGCTAAATTTCCAGTAAAATAAAAAACTCTTGGTTGCTAAGCACTGATATTTTATCATTTGCTTTATTGACGGTTTTTTTGTGAGAAGACGTTATTAGAAGAAAGGGTACATGTTTTTCCCTTTTGAAAATCTCACTCAAAGAGCTAATATATCTCTATTACTTTATATCAAACGCGTAGTTCGAAGTGATCAAACCACAGGACTTGGTTTGGGGTGTTCTTTGTGTTCTGAGATGAAACTGTGCGTGTCATAAAGGAAACACATTTATTTCCTACAACTTGTGATGTCAATAAGTGCAGCTTGCAACAAACCTATTGTTTCAATATTATCTATTTTTCCTAACTTTCAGGCAAGTGCTCATCTACCCTATGAATTCACAGTTACGGGGATGTTAGAACGTCTAAATGCTTACATAGAATATCAGGTATGCATTGTAGATTTTCATTTCAAAGTTTTAAAAATTCTTTAAAGTTTTTTTTTTTTTTTTTCAGTTTTTATGTTTTATTAACAGGTAATCACATGAGCTTCGCCGCAGTCTAAAAGATAAAGAGGATATTACACGGTGGCGAGAAGATATGAATTTTATGTTCTCGTGGCAAGAACAATATAACGATATTGTTCTTGCCACGAGAACATAAAATTCATATCTTCGAGCCAACGTGTAATGTTCTTTTTATTATATGGAGAAACCAATTCAACAAAAGCAAAAGGCGGGAATCGTGAGGTCATTGAAC
>Ga0126339_10001820_pt1 | contig 14889 bp, 5 predicted proteins | sample OrbTmetagenome_2_FD_92532 | JGI IMG/M metagenome (GOLD analysis project Ga0126339, IMG submission 92532) | Coral microbial communities from Petempiche,Puerto Morelos, Mexico - Orbicella T R C metagenome | ecosystem: Host-associated > Invertebrates > Cnidaria > Coral | place: Petempiche,Puerto... | reverse complement strand
CACATTCGAGTGCGTGCTAGCCTTCGCCAATATTTTCTCGAGAACAGTGAATTTGTTTTGTCGTCAAGAAAAAATAAACATAGAAACAACTCCCAGTTTCAATTCTTTGGTTATTTTTTAATCATCTAAGCTACTTTTAATCCAAATCGTAAGGCCGAGTTGGTGAATCTATGCGTCAGAATTGAAAATGTCCTGCCTGTGCGGTGTACAGTCAGGGTTTGGGGCGCAGCCATGTTATAATTTTTACTCCCTTCTCTCCAAATTTCCTCTCCCCCCCCCGCCCCCCCCCTCCCCATCCCATTCCTCCAGTAACTAGTTACCACCGTAAATACAAACCCAATAAATTCCCTGACATAATTATCGGGAGATGTTTCAGGTTATTTGATTAAATTCGTCGAACTTAACACATCTTAAACCTCTATTGTTGTATTTCACCAAATTCTCTTGGATCTTACATATACCTTGACTGCCTGAATATAAGCTCTTTTCAAATGTGCAGGTCAAGTAGCTCAGACCACCCTCAGAATAGTGTTATTCTTATCCTCTGCGAGAGAGTGGCCATCTTAGTATTAGGGTGCTTGTCCCGTCTTTCACCGCTGGCGGTGAACTGAATTTTGATAACTCCGATCCTGTAACGAACACAGTTTTTTTCTTATGTGTGACAAGAAAAATTCATAAAAGAGGAATTGAAGTAGCAGCCAGACTAACAATTCCCGACAACGCCGGGATTCAGTTGCTCTACTTGATGTGCGAGCTCCAGAATTAAAGGTGACCACTTGTGCATACTCCCACACCCAGTTAATAGCACTCCGATAGAAATGATCTCGTGATTAACTGCTGATTGCCAACTGATTGCCTAGATACAACATTTTGATTATTTCAAGTGTTCACGAGGAGCTGAAGAGCCGTTCGAGTACGTTTCGTGACAGAATTTGAAACCGACCGGAAATTTTTTCGCCCCATGCAGCTAATTCATTTTAATTCGTCAGATTCATGGTGCAATCGTCCCCTTCAATAAAAAAGTGATTTCCTGTTGTATACCTAAGTGTCGAATTGCCGAACGCCTGTGATTCTTGACATTTATGTGATAAAGTCCTACCCACTGAATACTAAAGTATAAAATTCCCGTCTGCGAAACTGATTAATGACTCCCTTCTGTGTGACTGGACACGAATTCACTCAACCATGCTGGAGCTGAAAGAGTCTGTGCAGACCACAAAGGAATAAGGTAAGATCGAAAATGTAAACGAACGTAAGGGAAACCACAGAAATATTAACACTGATAGCACCCGGGGAGTGAATGTGGATGTAAAATTCCCCTTTCTTTCAGTTTTAAAGCAATCAAACGTGACTCACATTTTCTACTCATGTGTTGTCCAAGGGAATTATCAACCTAAGGCAGACAATAGTAGAGGTATTTATCACAGCTGTTATCACCAAGGGCCTTTCTTAAGCTTCCCACAACACTGTTTTATTTGGTTAATATTCAGTTACTGAGTTGTACTGCTACCTGTAGAGCATTCCTTAAACATGGTTCAAAAAATTATTTGTTCCACTCCTTCTTTAACTTTGTTGATGTAATAATGGCAGTGGAAGACGGTTACGTCCGCTGCCGGCTCCTCGTGCAGTTTAAGAAAGTGTCAACCTTTAGGTGCGTCACGTTCAGCAAAACCTATTCATTACCACTTTTTACCGGATGTTTAACTGGAATTTTTTGTTACATCTCCTTCATCTGATAAGTTAAGTGGAATTCCTAAGAACGTTTACATTCAGTGCTCAGTAATTAAACTTCTGAGCTTATTAGGTATCTCACTCGCTGAAAAGGGAATGTATTATGTTTTAAAAACATTTACATCTTTTGTTCCCCGGTTAAGAAAGAAAATGTTTTTCAGCTTTTTGTGCTCATAATACACACAATAAAAATTAGGCATTTCGCCATCAATTTAAAACAAGTAGCAAGCTTATTAATGGCAACAGCTAAACCGAGAAAACGGAAATTACCTACCAGAAATGAATGTCTTAAACATCGATCCTTAGGGCAACTGAATCCTTTCCAAAAAATACTGGGTCATGTCTACCTGAGTCAAATTTATCTACCACTGATAAATAAGTGATCTAGTGAATACGAGAGCGTATTAATCAACAAGTTAGTCCGGCTTAGATTCATTGTCAAACGTTTCCGCTGGTATTCGTTGGGTTTGAGCTATCCGGTATTAAATGTGCTTAAGGTACACAACTTTGGAAATCAAACTGGGTTCAATTCAACAAACTTATTTCCGACCTTTTCGGAGAATATTGTTATTTCACATCGCTGGATAGGTCCTGCGCGCGCTTTTAGATTTGCTTTACTCGGTTTAATGTGTTGCTTGTTTATCTTGCCTTATCATTGTTGTTCTTTGTTGTTGAGGCGGTCTTGAAGTTTTCTTTTAAATATACCTAAGGTATTTAACTGACAACCTTAAGAGCATCGCAAAAATGTAGGATTATTTACAATGGCAGTCCTCAAAAAATATTTCAACAATTATCGTTCTGAAAATCCTTCAAATTCTATTAGCCGGGGCGAGTGTTCTACACGAGATCCAAAGTCCACTTTACAGCTAGACAAACCAAACCACAATATGCAAGACTGAACAACAAGTTGTCTGGGCAAGTGCCGCAATCAGGTAAATATCTGTTGGGAAAAAGAGCTGCTGATAGATTCAGCTAATATTCATATGGAAGTCACTTTGGCTTTGAATATAGTAATAATTGCTATCATGTAAAGAATGCAAAAGAACCGGCGATTGAGTCCTATGTAACTTGAGCATTGCGAATCAAAACGTTCTTCGAAACTATTTGTATGGGTTAAGACAACTGATCATTATATTCAGTTGAACAGCATCCTTTGTAGTTTTAATCTAATATGAACAACACAACTTTACACATTTCTATCTAGTTGTTTGATAATTTAGTTAAGTGCAAGCTTAAGTCCATTTACTGGAATCTATAATTCCCTCACCGCTGAATGATCTAATGGCCGACCCGGCTTTTAGTCGTGCAGCAGTGCACGCTTTAACTTACGATAATTAACGTCATTTACAAATTTTGCTTTGTCATTTAATTCTCTTAATATGAACAAAGAGGTTTGTCGTGGTTAAACTGATCATGCTGGTATAATACAGCTGTTTTGGTGAAACACTTGAAATTGTTCATGCCTTACGATATGTGACAGCTTCTGATCCCAATGGCAATATATGCGCTGTACACGACTAAACACATGCTTAAAGACATAAAAAAACATATAACCACGTAAATAATATTTTTCTAAGATCGGATTTAATATTGAAGTCCTTTTCTACTCGCTCTACCGAGCGGCCTTTTTGTTTTAATGATCCCTATAGGTCTCGCCATTTACTCTAAATCCTTATCAAACATACGCATGTGGTTGAACTCGTTCGTCTAGCCATATTGCCAGTCGAAGAAGTGGGTGGATGGCAGACTGTTGATCAAACGTCAGTGAGAAAATGTAGATTGCATTCAAAACATTTAACACCAGCTGGCTGGTGATTGAACAACTTTCAAAGTAATCCTTTCCACAACTCTTTTGTTCTAAGGAGTTTTTGTGTGAGGAAAAATTACTAATATGCCCTGAAATACGACAGGTCAGGGAAGAAACTGTCAAGTAGCCAAACCACATTGTGTTAATGATCCACTGTTTTAGAACTTTTTATAATAGAAGGGGTTAATCTAATTCTATCGCAATGACTTATACAGTTCTCTGATTTTAGATTCATAGCTTGGAGCTAACGCAGCGTCGATTTCTGCATGTCTTTTTTTTTTCTCGCGTCGTGCGCAGGCCGGGATTTATTTGAAGTTTTCCAACTTATATGTTTAACGAAGTTAAACGAAAAATTCAGGATTAACATGCATCTGCGTTAAAAGCAATGTTATTTAAAAGGCTTAAAAGGCGTTGTTCAATTATCATTATCAGATAAGTCAAGAAAGGAACAAAAAAAACCTCTGGAAAAAAAAAAACAATTCACTGAACAGATTCAAAACAAACATTCGTTAGCAACCTTGACATTACAAGTTCGAGGTTACAGACTGAAATAAAAGAAAAAATCAAAAAGTGGTTCAGCGCCAGACTAATCAAACAAAAGATTGGAAAGTAGCCTAGCAACAGATCAGTTGGTGAATGACAGGCAACCAACATAAAAATTCTTTTATTCCTTAAAAACGTGTCTCTAGTGGAAATTACTTTGAGAGGCACGTGTTACCTTCGAGGAGCCTTGAGTAATTGAGTGATTATTACACTCATCTTTCGATCATTTGAGAGCCCTGACATTCCCTCCATTTAATTTCTGTGTATTTTTCGATTGTAATTACAGTTCTGGCGAATTTATGGTGTTTTATTGAAAGCAAGTTTGTACGTGAAGGAGTTTACATACCCTGTCGGCCACATCAAACTTCTTTATATCAAACGTGATATAATCCGCTTGGTTAAATGTTATAGCAGATCATTTGCTAATTGTTCTTTTTTTTAGCTAACTCGTCACATTAATGCTTGTCAAAGGATTTAATTAAAATATTTCAACCTGACTGGAAAAGAAAGAAAAAAACAACACGCCCTGATCACGTTCACTACAATAGAGTGTATAAAGGTTCAGTTGCCAGAAGAAACGTCTCTCTTGTCCTCTGTGGGGTCCTTTGTCTTCACTAGTTTTTGTTTTGACTGTGGAAGCTAGTTAAAAAATCCGAAATGCTGAGACGTGAACAGTTTTAAAATGCATGATCCACTCTTGAGGAGTCAAGTGACCATACTTGTAGTAAATGTTTCACGGTGTCTCACAGTGCTTTGGTCATGATAGCCGGTCTTCAGAATTTTTCGCAAAAGCGTGAGTGGCAGGCTTAAAATAGGGTGGTAGTAATAGATAGGGACAGGGCAGGAATCGGGGAATTGGAGGCTAGAGAAGGAAGTACAGTGCCTTTTTGCCTCTGTCCCTTCAACGTGTTTTGTGTTCAAATTCCCCTAATTCTGCTTTTCTAAGTAGACTGTTGCATTTATCTATTAAATATTAGCACATACTTTGGTTACACGTCGATTATTTGCATTCCGCATGTGAATGTCATGTAATTTTATTTAAAATAACAAAAAGCCAGCCCACTTGAGTGTGTCCTTTGTGGTGGTAGACGTGATGACTGGCACGAAAAGCCGGCTTTCCATTCCGCGTCGATTAACCGTGTTATTTTCCCTTTAGTCGTGTATTTTTCTATTATGGATATGCCTTGCGTTTAGCTATTTCCTTGTCATACAAAGATCTACAAAACTGGTATCACAGAAGCCACGAAGTAACTTGACCTTCAGGTTTCTCCTAAAAAAGACTAAGTCACGCTCTCTCGAAAAACGCAAATAGATCAGTGATTTAAGAATTTTTGCTGATCGTGTTATGTTACATTTTGGCTCTAAAGAAGGTGGTATCATTCTCTTATCTTTTTCTACTTTTATTTGTTTTACAAGCAAAGAAATCAGTGCGGCTATAATCAGTTATAATCCTGTCTTTTCCGTGCACCGTTCGAGTAACCTCTCTGTTAATGTTCTGTTAAATGCTTTGAGCAAAGCCGTCGTAAAAATTTTAATCTCCTGCGCCTGCATGTTGCTCAGCGGTTCTCTCCTTCCTCAGCTTCCGCGGAGCAGAGAGATCTTGAGAGGCACTATGCAGCAGTATTGCGTGGTGATTTACTTCAGTCTGATGTTTCACACATTTTAGCCAAGTCTGGCCATCATTCATGTATTTATTAGAATACCAGCACTTTGCAAGAAGGAGTAATACTGAATCTGGCCTCCATTTCCTCATCATCCCACCGCCGTAAAATCGTTTCACGTCGCCTAATGCGAAATTGCACTTTAAGTCGACTTAAAATATTTACTGCACTACAGACCGGACTTTGTTCTGATAATGTAAATGTCAAGCTTATCTTTTTCTCCTGATAAGGAATGCGGAAGGAATCGAATCTCGAGGAAGCTGTAATATATATCTCCACGAACTAAAAGATATATTTTTTTTGCTCTGGCACAAGTTTTACTTATCAATGATGTTTTGAAAAATCCCTGTGCAATTTGTGTTCTCTGTATCTTACAAACTGAAGCAGCATGCTTGGCGTGCTTGAAGCACTGATACAACATAACATGTCATTCATTCTGTAAAAAGCTTTTAAAACAGATCGATTGCAGTCTAATACTATTAATGTCGAATATGTCTTTCTTCCTTGTTGAGCAACACGGAAGGAATCAAATTTCAAACTTCTGCCATGAGAGCCCCATGACAACAAATGTTGTGGTAAACTTCTCCATGAACTGAAGCATTTTACTTATTCATTGCGGCTGACATTCACCCACAAGTTATACTGATGAAAGGGTAACTATTCTTGCCCTAACTGACAGAGACTTAACTTCTTAGTCGCCGATCACAGTCGACGGGTAAATATAGTGCTAGTCTCGCCGCTTGTTCCTACTCTCTTCAAAGATTTGATTTCCTCTTAAACAGGTATGGTTGTCAGAGTAGTCAGGTAGCTGAAAGCCTAACTTTCGATAATTTAAGTCCACTGGCTAGATCCTCAGCATGGAAGTCCACATCCAAGTCCCTAGCCAACTGATTCGAGTCTCGTCTTTACTTTAATGTACGCTTCAGTTCTGTATTTTGGAAACAAAGCAAACAAAGTTGTTTTCAGATAAAAGTATGACAAAGATGAGAACGTTCTAGCATTCAAAAACAACTACAACTGTTGAAAATAATATTTTAGTTAATTCCCTGAGTTAGCCCCTACTGAAAAATGAATTTTCTTGTATCCCTGAAGTTGTTGTCGAAAACATCCAAATCAGATCGATGCCTTGTAACTGAATATTTATAAATCCTGACGTCATCGCATCGCATCGTCATCGATTTCACACCAAAACGCAAGCATAATCAAACATTTTGTTGTCCCTCAAGCTATTTAGCTTACGTAACCAAGGTACCCACCGTCACTTTTTATGGGAGGGGGCAAGGGTTGGCTGGCGGGAAGTGCTATCATAGATAGTCCCTTCAATCTGTAATAATCCCTTCTTTATACGAAATTTTAACACTGCCTCCTCGTAATCCAAAACTTTTGAGATTAACCCACCCCCCTCCAAAAAAAAATACTTCAGTAAAATTTAATTCGTCATGAGTAGGGACGGGCTGTATTTCCAACCAAATAGTTGGTGGGACTGCGTTGATACCGTATTTTGTACAGAGCCAATAAGGAAGGGGGGACTTCCTTACCCGGAAAAATTATAATTTTCAGAAACTCAGAAATGATATTTAGGTATTCTGGTAGAATTTTTAAATATTTCTGGTACCACCCTCCACCCCTTTTAAGACATTTTATTGGCATCCTCTCACCCTAAATCACACCACCCACCCACCCCACCCCCACCCCCCCGGAGTTCTCACAAAAAAGGACGGTTCCCTAGCTAATTAAAGAAACACTACTGCCATGTCATTTCAGTTTGCCTAAGTCGTGTAATTTTAATTCTGGAAGTTTTAATCGCATACCCTTCTGCAGATCACAAGCACCTCAGCGGTATTGGTTTAACTTTGTAGAACAGGAGTTTTGGACCAGTCAGAAAGAACACATATTTAGGAATGCTGGGTATGTGTGCATGCAGCGAATTGTTTAATTTATTTTATAATCTTAATTTTTTAGTTCAATGAAATAGCTAATAATGTAGATCGAAATCTGTTTTGTTGAACAGTTCTAATTACTGGACAAAGTCTTGAAGAAAGTTAAACATTCAACATCTGATGCAAAGCAAGTGGCTGGGTATTTTTACATGTAGTTTCAACTAATTTGCGCTCGGAATATAAAACAAATTTCCCTTTTACATGTACGCCTGTCGAATACTGTTTCGTCGAGAGTTTTTCAAGTTTTTCGTTTTAAGTCGGTCACGACCCTGCCTCCTGATTTCTCAGTGAAAGTCTGATAATAAGAAAATAGCTGTTTGCTGTTACCCAGGTTCAGAGCCTTCCTTCCTGCCTTCCAAAGTTCGGACTTGAAAGCCCAAAATCAAGGAAGTTGCTTTCGGTGAAATACTGATCCATCCATTGTATTCTGAAATGTTCAAGTCTTATGACTTCCCACAAGACTGAAATAAGCTGCCAGGTCAAGGAAATGAATTAAATATTGAGATGGTGAGCGGCGAATGAATTGCTGCTTCAAAGAACTTATGAATCAATTTGTTTTTTTGACAGCATTCATCTTGTAAAGAAAAATTGAAAGATAAGCGTTCCTTTGCGATTGTTAACAACACGTTGTTTTTTGTAAGGACGGGTAATTTCTGGACCCAGGGCCGATCGTTCGTGTTGTTTTGTTTTTGTTGACCATTTTAGCCTGAAACGTTCATAACGTGCATTTAAACAAGTATTTCCTTCCAATCGATAAAGTTTTAGGCAGTTTATAGGCCACCATGCAGCTGAAGATCTCCGACCTATGCAATAAATTAATTAAAACGATCGCGACGTTATTGTTCATGAGTTAAATATGTCCCTAGCATGCGGTTATTGGAAGGTGTTTGTCAAAACAAACTTCATCTAGCTATAGTGACTCTCAGCCTGGGGTGTGCTCTTAGTACGTTCTTTAAGAGGCCCTGCGCCTAAGAAACGACCAATGATTTCCGGCTAAAAAATAAAATCGGCCGATTTTTATCTCCCAAGTAGAGGTTACCAAATACTATTTAAAAATGAATTTCTTTTGTTTCAGTTTCACTTTAAACCAAAAATATCGAGCTGCAAACTTTTTCCGTCTGATAGCAGCAAAATCAGGCCGAAAATAAGCCCCCGCAAAAAACTGTTCAGAAATTACTATCACAACGCAAAATTATGAGAAAACTACACAGTGTTGAAGAAAAAGGCCATTTAATGCAATATCATTCGATAAACATCAAAAAACTGCCGAAGCGATTAAAAAAATAAAGTTTCAAATATTGCATACTAAATTAGATGGAGCGTTGGAGCTGATTTAAAATAATTATTTCTCAAAAGTTCAACGCTTTTGAAAGCAATCACAGTGATGAATCAAACATTGGAGGGATATACATCACGTTTCTGGAAAAACATTTTTCGGCCAAAGTATATTGACCTTGTACAAAGCGTTCAAAGTTACCGTGTTTACCGTTATCCTGCTACTTCGGCGAAACCGTGACTTCTCTTTTGCCAATACGGCCGTGGATAGCGTGTTAAATTAAGCTTTGACCAAGCTTACAATGATTACTACCTTCCCATGTTATTTCAGTTCTTTTTTTTTTTTTCTTGAAGGCTTTGAATTTTGTGGTAAAAATCAATGTTGCTATATTATGCTCTTCTTGTTACTGATCCTCTTCCAAACGCAGCAAAAATCTGTACCTGTTAACTAATATACATGGTTTGAAAAATCCCAATGTGAAGCGAGTGCGATAACTTCCTTTCGATGATTTTTTGTTAAGGGGGGAGCTTTTACACCTTCCCTCTGTTATTCGTTTCTTGCCAGTTTTTTTATTAGAAGGCCAATTGACAAAGGGATTACTAATCGTATATTTTTTAAGGTTTAGGATCGTATTTTCCCATTATGAATTTGACTTGGCAAGGCCGCCTAAACAGCATTTGTAGTATTGTTTGCATTAAAGGCTCAGCAATCTACAATTTAAATCACTCCGCAGTATTTCGGAAATGCTTGTTGGCAAAATTGTAAGCTGATAAATACCAATGTCATAACTACTATTTGTTATACTAATAATTTGAAAGTTAAAAAAGCTAAAAGCAACAGTTCGCTGCCAAGATATGCAACGATTAACGATAAATGGGGCCTTGGCTCCTCATGAGATGGGCTCGGAAAATCACTTTTTATCAGTGCTAAGCGAAATTTTCAAGGTGACACAAGCAATTCGGAAACAGGTTTAAAACACATTGTTAAGTATCCTAGCAACCGATAGAATCGGGTATTTCTGCCCTAACCCACACGACCAATACACCTAAAACTCGTTTTATCAGATTCACAACTTTACACTTTGAGCCAGCAAGGGCCCTGACATTCCCGCAAAATTTGTTCCAAGAATCGTTCAGGAGAGCTTGGTTAATAGAATACTGTCACAGTAGCACTTTTTATTTTGAACTTGACTCACGCGTTACAGGGCTTATACCGGTGATCACCAAACTGTGATGTTTATGAACAACAGAGGAAAATATTTCGGCTGATCAATTTTTTAAAACGATCTTTCCACCCATATTTATGGCATTAATTGTCGCGTCAATAGCCAAAATAGTGGTCAAATTAACGAATTGAAAGGTTTTGGATCAGTGACCGAGAGAAGGAAATGAAAATTGCAGCGATCACGTTCACATTATTGGACGCCCACTGATCCGTAAAAACAGTTTGTTCGCATCCGATTCTCGTCTTGCTGTCTTTTCCTCTGAGTTTGTTTACTTTAAAGCTAGCTATTCTCCAGCAACAAGGATGAAAAGAAGCCCACAAAGATAAAAAAAAAAGTAAACTGACATTTGAGACGTGACCACAGTATCGCAAGGTTAAGTGGCCGTGAATCGCGGATGTGTCGGTGGGTGAGTCTTGGTCGAATGCACATTAAGTTTTGCACCTTGATTACTGAGCAAGGTCTATCAAGTACTACTACATTCAGCAAACACTTTCAAGAGTAATCCAAGTGCATCACATTTTCCTTTCATACACCTATTTTTTTGATGGACCAGCGGTAATGTCGGTGAGTCAAACAAAGTCTCTTGTTGTTGTTCAGTTGCTTGCTCTGACATTATTGCTTCAAGTTCCAACACGTATACGTTTTACCGAGTGTTTCACGAAACACAGACAGATATCTGTTACAATTAGCTATTAGTATAAATCTACAGCATTCTATCGTGAAAGCCGTTTTCTTATTGACTACGCTGCTCACTATCTATTCTGTTATAGATAGTGAGTAGCTTAGAGGTGTGTGGTTGTTGACAAGATGAAGGCCGATTCTTCGCGTTTTCGCAGTATATGGGTAGATGATTTAGATCAAGTTTTGAACGACTGGCAGATGTAATTTATAATAGAATAATCAGATTATTCGTTCTCGATTACGATGCGTGAAAGTTGACTTCGTCAATTATGACGCGATAGCAATGCCGAGCTCAAAGATAATCTAACTGTTAAATATAGCTATCAGGTCATCACAGTCGTTGGGTGATTTTGATATCTGACAAGATTATTCTTTAGTCTCATTTTTCGGATTTATTTTATCGTGAAAAGGGATAGCAGTTTTATTTGCAACTGTTATATGTAGCGACCGGCTCCTCGGTAAAGACTCGCCAAACTTAATGATTAAACGTTTTAGTTTCTCTTTCTCTTCCCTGCCGAGCAAAAAGTAACGTTTTTGTGCGCAAGAGAAGAGTCTCTCGAACTCGGTATCCACCCACCCGCTCCCTTTCCTTCCTTCCACATGCCTCGTTCCTTGTCCACCCTGACTCACACTCGTGTTTCACTGTTTCAATCAGTAACGTTTTGAATAGGATGTTAAACTTCATGTAAGAGTCTCAAGTGTCCATTCTCCCTAGGGGCGGAATGCGGAAAGGGTCGTACACTTCTGTCATAACAACGGAAGTTTGTGGTTTCTGGAACCTCCACGAAGTCAGGAAATATTTGTCCTGTTCTTCGGCTAGACAGCAAAGTCTCAAAGGTCTGTTTACTGGTGTCTGACACAAAAGATCTGGGCTTTTTTTTAAAAGATGGGAGATTCCTAATTGAACTTTGCTGGTGAGTGGACTAATGAACATCATCGGTGCGTCACTGAAGATTACTGTAGAGAATTGTACCATGAAGCGGATGACGAGAATCACATGCTAGATTTTGAAATGTCGTCTTAGTTGCTAGTACAAAGGACCATAGGCAAACTCTTGGCTAAGGACCGACTGAAAAGGGGGCTACAACTAAACAAAAAAGTTTCATGAGTTCCGAGTACAATCCTACATGACGTTGTAATTCGCTTGTGCCACGTTGTCCGCCTCGGACTAAAGGGGGAAAATGCATGGCGGCTTTACGGCGAGAACTCAATGTATTTGAGCAAATTAAGGAGGCTCGAAATTGAAATACCGTCGAATGCTAATCTTTGAATTTAGATAACCTATACCACAATATTCAAATATGACTTGTTTTTTTTTTTTTTACCATTGGTAATGATTGTGGTAAACCTTGGTTTTTAAGCGAGGCTGACTTAGTTGAAATCCAGTCATTCATTGTTTTCGTACGTCAATGTATGGTGGTTTGACAACTACAGTCACTACGGGACTAAGTTTTAAATTTTTATGAGTAACCTGCGAGACCGAGATTTCCTTCCCTTTCTTCTCGGTTAGAGACGAGAAGGAACTACTGCATGCAACCGCTCTATCGTTCGATCAACCGCCGTCCAGCGACCAGGGACGAATAAGTAAAAAATGCTGGTTTTTGAGAAGTTTTTACCGGTTTATAACTTACGCATGACAGATAGTATTCAAAACGCTGTATGTTTGCAAGACTGCTGACAATATCTGCTGCCCTGTGATTGACTGCAAAATGACAATTGGCAACAGTACGTCACGAACTCATCAAATTCACCTAACTTTCGCTGTTTGCACAGTTCCAGAAACTATTGCTGCACATTACTTCACCTCACCAAGCAATTCACTGCCAAAGGAGCATGATGTAAGGGTTGACAGACAGGTTATATAGCTTAGGTTTTAAATTATTTCAAAACCGTTAGTTTGTTTATCTGCAGGAAGCTTGCAGTTTGGAAAGCACGCTTCGGACAGCGTAGTCTTGAATGAAGCCAATTTTGGTTTAATTCGTCCTTTTCTTTGATGCTCAGTACTTCGTAGAAATTTCCAAAATTTCTAATAATAAACGGTGGTTCTAATAATAAACAGTTTGAATTGAGGTAATTCGTCGAACATAACTGAAAACTTGATTGCATGTAATCGTTTCTTATGCAGAGCACGACACATGCGACATGCGGACGTAGTTCGCGCATTCACGATAGGAAATCGAGCTGTTGCGAGCAGAGGTTCCCTCTCGTCTCTCACTGAGCAGAAACATAAGGCATCTCTGCCTCGCAGGGTATTTTGTGAGTAAAACGATAGTAACTGATAGCACAGGATTTTATGAGGTTCAACAATTAAGAGAAGATGAATATCTTCTAATTGATTTAAGATAACTATAGTACAGTGAAACCCCGTTAATACGACCATGGGCCATGGAAAATTGGTCGCATTAATGGGGTGGTCGTATTAACGAGGTAGGGTCACATTATGATGCAGCACGCTTTAAACTTGTACTGTACGTGAATATCATTAATTCCGCTATATATCAACCATTTTACAATTATTCTTCAACCTTACAACAGCAATTCATTGTAACTGAACAAAACGGAGTACATGTAATGCGAGAAAACAATGACGTCTTAAAGTTCCTCAACAGGATATGGCCTCTTGTGAAATGTCTGTTAGAGCCGTTATTTGTCAGATTGTGTTTGTCCTCATTCAGGAGGGGGGTGAATAGGTTTTCGGATCGACGGATTTGGCCTTAGAAAGCGCTTGGATTGTGGATTTTTGCGGCAAGTCGAGCGGATTCGCGGATTTTGAAACACAGTGAATCGTGGATCAGTAGTGAATTTTGGGGCGAATTTCGGATTCTTCCGGTCTTGTTGTTCGGATCTTGGGTCCAAAACGAAATTTGGATCATAGATCTTTCTTCAGCCTTGGTCGGTATGTTAATGAGTTCATCCAAATCATTTCTTTTTTCCAACGAAGCTCATTGATACTGTTACTGGAATTGTACTGTGTTATAGTCATCAAGCATGTTGCCTTCTTTTAGGCTATTCAGTTGTGCAAAATTAACAATGGCATTCACATTTACCAGTTTGCCTTTGCACTTTTACACTTCTGTTTTCGGATGTGGTCCTGGTTTCGGATTTGAACAAAAATATCGGCGGATCGACGGATTTGGCGAAAAAAAGGCACGGATCGGTAAATTTGCATACCCCTATTCACCCCCCTCATTCAGCTTCCTCACCAGTCAATTTAACCGGTCGTATTAATGGGGTAATTTTATAAAGAAAAATAAAGACTGAGCACTCCAAAAGGTGGTCGTTGGTCGTAATAACGGGGTGGTCGGATTAACGGGGTTTTCATATAGGAGAATGAGTGGGCTTTTGTTCGGATCACTATAAGGGGTGGTGCCAACGGGTGGTCGTATGGCAGGATTCCACTGTACCTCCTTTCAAATGAAAGATCTCCAATTGTGGTTAGTACTTTATACGATAATAGGAGCTGGTTGCGATTTTGAAATAATTGATTTTGAAGGACTGCTCGAGGCATGCTGGATCAATATTAAAGAAACTAGGATATTTCTTAAAAGCGCTTGTAGATTTTTTTTCAAAGCCGAATAGCTATTACCCTCCCAGCAGACGCTCTTAGGGCTCGTCACGCCAAAAGATCAATGCACATGCTACAATGCTCTTATTATGTCATTGCGTCAGGATGTTCACACCGCAAACATAACAACATAACGTTCTTCGAATGTCGTTATGTCGCGACATAGGGGGAACGTTATGTCGTTAAGTTAGCGGTATGAGCATCTTGATATAGCGACATAATAGCAACGTAACGACATAAGAAAAATCATCAACGTAACAATGTAACAAAGAACCAATCAGAGCGGCGCAAGCATTGTTGAACCAAGCCTACCAGCCAAGTCTGATCAGGAATGTTAATTTCGATCACCTGAAAGAGTATTGATGTCGTGATGTCTTTATGTCGTGATATCGTTATGTCGTGATGTCTTTATGTCGTGATGTCATTATGTCGTGATGTCATTATGTCGTCATTATGTCGT
>Ga0126339_10001819_pt1 | contig 14893 bp, 4 predicted proteins | sample OrbTmetagenome_2_FD_92532 | JGI IMG/M metagenome (GOLD analysis project Ga0126339, IMG submission 92532) | Coral microbial communities from Petempiche,Puerto Morelos, Mexico - Orbicella T R C metagenome | ecosystem: Host-associated > Invertebrates > Cnidaria > Coral | place: Petempiche,Puerto... | reverse complement strand
GATGTAACATCGCAACCAAAAAAACTTGTCAAATTAACCAAATCATTACTGTACCATAAATGTTTCTATCTCCAAAACTTCACAGAAAAAAATAACTCTTGCACGCCTTGCGTGCCTATGTTTACAATAGTTTACACATTTACAGCAAAATCGCAATTTGAAAAAAAGTCAAAGCTAAACGATATTTGTCCTCAACCGTCATGGGCGTACGGTCACTCAAGCAAAATCAAATCACGTTCATTGTGAGTGGTGGCCCATTGAGAACAAAGGCAGAGCCTTAAAAACACCATAGCTGAAATGCCCCCAGGACACGAATTATATTCTTAGAATTTGTCGAGAATCCTATCAGGACCAAGAAGACCAATAAATACAAAACAAGAAGTTGATTTGTCGAAGGCTCTTCTCTTTATGTGGACACGAGGGAAAATAATTGTTAGCTATGCACGGTCTTCACGTGCAGTGGAATTTTATTGAACGCAGCAGTGATCAAAGACCATTAAACGCTAAAAGTGCTGCCAGAGCACTGTGGCTATTAAAAAAATGCGGTTTCAAAAACAAGGAAATCGCAAGTATTACATAGTAAAGAAGTACCTACAATGCTTCAAGTAAATTACACAAATTTAGCAGAAAACTATTTGCTTTTTAAAAAAGTCAACTTTTCTCTGTAATTGTCTAGATACTAAAGAAAGCTACTTACAATTATTGGTCGTCAGCAAATGTAAAATACAAAATAACACTCCTTGGTTGTGACAAAGCAAAATATAGTACCTACACTTCAAACATTATTCATCAATAATATTCATACAATATGTCATTTAAAAGGTTACATATTTTTGCAATTTGATGGACTAAAGATGTGTGTCCTTGAAGGGCTGCTCCCTCTTAAAGCTATGATACGGCGTACTCTGTTCACTGTCTGGGCTCTCGTCATCATACTTTAAAGAAAACAAAAATAGAAAAGCGATCAGATTAAACTACACCAACACTTTAATAATGAATAAATTTATAAGAGCTACGTCACAGTTTACGCATCTCGAAAAGTTTAACCTAAATGTTTTCAAGTTCCTCGTTTGTAATCTGTTTCAATCTTCTCCATCCTTAACCATCCTTGTTCCTTTATGGTTTATTATTATCTCTTTGGTGTTTTCTATATTAGTGAACTGCCTTATTACAGAAAATTTTCGCGACACGTTAATTTCGCGAATTTCGCGATTTGAAAAAAATCGCAAAATTGAAGTGACGCGAGCAATAAGTGTCGCGAACATAACATGATGCAAAAATTAAGTGACTTACATTATGTTACTGTTGACATATATTCCGCCGTCGTGTTTTTGTTAATTTTGACGTTATTGTAACGTTGATAACGTCGGATTACTAAATTCAAGGACATGTTGAGGTAACACTGCCAGAAAAATAAATTTTGTGTTACTCAAAAAGGCGAAGTTAAAGTGATTCGAAATACAAATTTTTCGCAAAATCGCGAAATTTAAGTGTCGCGAAATATGCGCACCTCAAAATCGCGAAATAAACGTGTCACGGAAATTTCATGTATAAGACATTAATTTCAGGTTTCCATCCATTTAAAGGAAATTTTGTGCATGGCCAAAATAACTCAAACTACTGTGACGGAACTCCCCTAACTCACAGGGAAAAAAATACTAGAGAGGAGTTACTTCCACTGCTAACATCTTTACAAAAAAGTTCCTCACGCAACGATCTACTGCGGGCCACTTTTGTTTTTTTTTGAGCTGCCACGACTAAAGGAAATTCCTCATCGGAATTTAGCTGAAACCAGAACGGTCGACAAACCGCATACTTGAATCATTTTTATTTTTTGGAAGCCAGAGAAATGACTCAAAATTTTCATCGTAAGGAATCGTCAGAGGATTCGTATTCCTTGGACTGTCAATTCCCTTGTTTAAATGGGACGTAACAGTCCACAACTTCTTTTAAACGAATAAAGCGTCAAACTAAAAGTCAACTTAGACTGATGAATAACACAGAGATGGCAATAATAAAACTGGAGAACATTGAAAACTACGAGTACTGGTCTGGGTACGAGAAGAAACCTACCAATCCTGAATCTCTGTTACTGTGGCTCTTCATGAAACCATCCCAATCTTGAGTGTCATCCAGTGGAGCCTTGTGAAGACTACCATTATAGAAACCATACTGATCAGCTGCCTTGTGCAGTCGCTCCGTGCTGTCATACAAAGCTGTGGTACTGCTGTGATAAGGATTCTGCATCGAATGCATATCCTAGTGAACAATGTTACACAAAGTTAGTTTGTTAGCCTGCAACTAGCCAACTATATTTCCCAAAATAACAGAGCGTATTACTCGTATTTTTTGTAAATTATCAACAGAAGGTTTGGCTTGAGTAAACAGACGTCTCTCTACGCATGCTCTTTCCACGATCGAGAGAAGTTTGAGACTGGACCCGAAAAAATTCCATAGTGATGACGTACTCAACAGAGATCTGCATCTCTGTGATTGCTTGTTACTCAATTTTCAATTAAATTTTCGCGCGCAATTAACAACCAATAGGAGTTGTCTGTACAGCTACGCCATCAGTGAGTTGTTGTTTCTGTTTTTTCTCGCGTTTGAAGGTCGAATTTAGCGTGCAAAAGAAAGACGTATGTTTACGTCGATGACCCCACCCCCCAAGTGAAACACAAACCAGGACTTACAATCATGCTTCCGTTCTTTCTGTCACTGGACGTGTAGAGACTCGACATGGATGGAGGTCTGGACCGGATTTTAGTGCGAGGAGGCAAAGGTTCCCTATCACGTACATACACTGTCCTACTTCCACTAGACCTGTAGAGACAACAGGCCAAAAACACGAACAAGATGATGATGGCTATTAACGCCATGACAGCTATGAACCACACGCTCCGGTACCACTCCGCAGAGGCTGTTCGGGGAGCTGGAGTTCCTGGTGGGATACCTTCAACTGAGAATAGTTGTGAAGTGTTAATTGTGTATAAAATATACTTGGTCACATGACCTAAGTGAGATATATGGATCTACTGTCCAGCGCCAGTTCCCTCGGAGTTGAGTGATGAGAAGCGGTAACTTGAGCCCGAGGGGGTACTCTACAAAGTTTTGTACGGGGAGGCACCGTTCCGAAGTCCAGCCCCTTTCCCTTTTGAATACCATTTTGACAGAAAAGCTACCCCTTTTGCATACCTACTTAAAAACATTGCATCCCTTTTCTAAACCCTTGAAATGAAGTTAATCATGTAGTGCTTAATAAACTGAAGGATACAGCCACAAGTTGCGTCTGCTCGGAACGTTTTAATTAAAGGCCCTTTTAAGTAACTACATGAGAGATTTGCCTACTTTTTCATATACCTCCACTTTGTGAAATCCCTACCCTTTTGTATACCTGAAGGCCGAAAAAGGTACCCCTTTCGAGCAGAGCCTCCCGGGGTACCCCCCGGTAACTAAAGTGTTAGCCCGCTAGACTACCTTGTCATTCATCAAGGCCCTTAACACTTTAAAGCCTCTCAAATAGGTCGACAGGCAATACTTAGGTGAACTCAAAATTATACTGCATGAGCGAGAAAATAAAACCAGAGAGCACTCACTTAATCTTACTGAATCACTCAATGGTGCTGTAACAGTGACTTTTCGGCCGTCGACTAATGTAGTGGCTTGAGCTTTGTAAGTGTAGTCTGCAAAATAAACACAAGGGCTTCAGTGGAACGAAAATCTTAAGGGCAAAGACAACTTTGCATACAAACAATCGACTTTGAATAGTCAGTAAGTAGAAACTGCAAGGAGAGATCTAATGGGGCTTACTCCAACTGCTCTCACTTCCTAAGTTCCTAGTCCCCAGGTCCCGCTTGTTTTGTAGTCCTTCGTAAATAAGTAATCCATTTTCTAACAGTACGTAACTGTCCAGTGGACCGTTTAATTTAAAGCACTTGCTCCAGTCCACAGCCACGCGAAGCCCTGTCACTTTCACTTGTGGTTTCTGTCCTGTTATTTCGGGATCTGAAACAAACCAAGACTCGGTCTAGGCATGTGGCGAGATAATCCTCAATATCAAGTTTAATAATCTAACTCTGTTTAGAAAACAGCCTTAAGAAAATACGCGCGCTGATTGGTTAAAAATCGTGTTTCTATTTAATTAGATTATGAGCTCGAGATTTCTATCGACTATCACGCATAGAAATCGAGAGCGAATAATCTAATTGTTTAGTATAAATCTACTAGTCGTTCAAAACTTTATCGAAATCCTCCTCAGACACTTCGAAAACGCCAAGAAGCGGCCTTCACTTTGTTAACAAGGGCACACTGCTACGCTACCCACTATCTATCACAGAGAGTAGTGTAGCCAATCAGAGAACGGCATTCGTGATAGAAAGCTAGTAGATTTATACTAAAACTCGATAGAAGCACAGAACTAGCACGAGCTGTTGACATAATGATGGCGCTAGCAAAGAGAATTTACATCTTGATGATCAAAGTAAACAAGTTGTTTCTCTTTTTTTCGTCGCTGTGTTTTCTAAAAGAAATAGAAAACATGTTCTCCGTGTTTCTATTAAGTTTTAGCATAAATCTGCTTGCGTTCTATTGTGTTCTATCACGCGATAGAAATCTCGAGCTCATAATCTAATTGTGTAATAGAAACACTTGTGAAAGTTTTGGGAGAACTCGAAAAAGCTGTGGAAACACTCGCCTACGGCTCGTGTTTTCACAGCATTTCTCGTTCTCCCAAACTTCCACTCGTGTCTCTATAACTCGATAGAAACAAGGTACATGTTTTCTATTTCTTAAATAGTAATGGGTCAGTGGCACAGGAGAAACGCGTGTATGTTGGTTCCATGTTCGATCAAAATATCAACTCTCCTTTCCAACCTCCAAGCAGTTTGTTCAATGTTAGTAGTGAGAATTTGGCAGTACATCAAGACAATGTCCCATGGTTGACGATTTTCTTGATTCTCCTTACATGGTTTCTTGACAATTTGTTTATGTTTTAAGGAGAAATTAGAAGTTGACCACTCCTGGAAATTAAAGGTTATGGTGATCGTAAAGGGACGTTTAGATCGGAGAACGAGTGGAGACTGAGTGCGAGTGCCACTGTTCAAAGCCAGTGTTTATGTTAATCAGTCAGGTTTCACACCAATCCAGTGCTAATAGTCACCTATTCAACTGGTCAGCAACATGGAGGAGCGAGTTCTCTGGGACCTTTACTAATGCTATGAGACCTCAGTGTTTTCTTTTTTTGCGGGAGGGGAGAGAGGTGTGTATAGAGCACAAAATCGGGGCATCAATAGGCAATAGATTGGAGCTTGGATGAGCAATATATTATACAATTCTTTGATTTTTTTAAAATAAAACATCTATAACAAAATCTCCTTACTTGTTGCTTTAGTCACCACGAGCTGTTCACCTGACAAACCGAAAGTTAAGGTGTTATAAACCCGTATCTTGAAGCTGTACATGGTATAAGGCGACAAATCCCGGATAATATAACGTCGTGAAAGGCCAGCATTGCTAACGTTCACTGGCATTGCAGAGGGACAGACTTCATCACAAGATTTATGATACAGAACTTCATATCTGAAAAGAAAAACATTGTTCAGGTTGATAAAGACAGTTTACACTTCCGGCTCCTTCCCAGGGAGTTTTCCTCGCTTCCAAATTTCATGGGAAAAAACCTGGGATCGAGATTGATTTACCCTTGGTCTACTTCACTCCGCCAGTTTTCGCTTCATGAAAGGGCCACTTGCATAATCGTCTATCCAATATTTGCGAAGATAAGTCATGCAATTTCATTTTCTTCTATGACTGTCAAACTGGTTCTTTAATCGAAAGAGACTTCTGTATATACATAATAGATTGTAAGAAGATCGAGTTGGATTAGGCAAGCGTGGTCAAAATTTGATAACACTGAAACGTATTGCAAAATAGTGGTCGAATTTCTTTCGGTAAAGTTAAGATGAAATCGTGGTTTACAATACTAAGAACGAATCTTTTTTGATATCTATTTAGAATTCCTCACTAAATGAAACGTTTTAACTTTCTTAAAGTGCAACTGTGATCACATTTTTACCCTTGAATTTTTAGACTGCATGTTAGAATTAAAGGAAAAAGACAACACTCGTTACTGAACTGATATAAACCCACCTTTGAATGATTCCATTGGGTTGGCTTGGCTCGTCCCATTCCAGTGTTACTGAAGTAGCGTTTATCTCGACCGGGGAAGGGGCAGGGAACCCGGTGGGAACACCCACTGAAGTCCTGCGGGTCACGCTCGGTCCCACAGCACAACCTCCGTCCGTACACACGTGCACACGTAAAACATACTCTGTAAATGGTTCAAGTCCAGACACTTCACGAATGGTCAACAGGCCTTCAGATACATTTCGTCCAGACACTTCTAATATGTAATTTCTTATTTCACCATTAGGTGTCCCAGGTTCAAGAATGAACACGTCGAAACTGTTAGGATAGGTTTTGTTTACGTGTGGCGCTTTTAGCTGCTCTGGTGGCGCGCTTAATGTTTGAACCACTGACCAGTCACTCGCAGTCTCCCCTGCGCTGTTTCCCGCAATCACGCGATATTCGTACTTGTAGTACGGTTTCACGTCTGTGTCGTTGTACGCTAACGCCGAACCATTTGTTACGTTCACAACAGACATTTCTGGACCGTAAACAATCGCCTGATTTCCATATAGGGATGCTCCGCGCCGATACAATCTGTAAAACAACATGAATCCATTCGGTTTTAGCGGTTCCCTCCACACGACCAACACCCTCCTAGCACCGATATCCAACCTCGGGAAATCCGGGGGATTCTGACCTTCTGGTGGAGCCTCGAAAGTACGGGCAGATTGTGCCTCGCCTGTGCTACATCCTTGGATTGTACAAGCGTGTATTCTGACTTCATAGAGCGTGTAAGGCAGTAGGCCAATGAGGGTTGTCTCCTTCGAAACACCGGCATCCTTGACTTGCGCGTTCCCTTGCGCTCCTTTGAAATTATACCGCACTTCGTACTTGGAAATAACACCATTTGGTATCCCGGGAACTGCCCATGACACTTTCATTGACGTCGCACTTAGCACCTCAAGAGTAGGAGCGCTAACGTTATCAGGCACACCAGGATTTGTCGGAGGGCTGAAGCCTGGAGGACTGGTCACGCGGTCCACCGAGTTAACGGCTGTCACGACATACGCATATATGGTGTATGACGCCACAGTGTAATCATCGAATCGCATATCAGTGCCGTTGTAAATCTGAGAGCCGTTACGTGTAAGCAGGTAGTACAGGATTAAGCCATTAGGTTTCCGTGGGGAGTTCCATTCCACTCGTACTAACGAAGAGCCACCGACAGTGGCTCTTGGAGCATCAAGACCCGTGGGAGGGGCCTCTTTGGTGCGCACTTCAGCGGCTGCACTCTGCGTACATCCCGCGCTTGTGCAAGCTATGATGTAAAAGGAATATTTCGTGTAAGGTTCTTTGCTGCTGATCGTCAACGACACGTCCAGTCCGGTATAAAGCGGAGAGTTGTTACCGACCTCGTACAGTTGGAACCTGGTGATGATTCCATTGGGCTTGTCAGGCACCCCCCAGGATGCCCTGATAGCCACTGGGCTAACAGCTTCCAGACCAGGGGGGCGCACACCTGACGGAACCGCCTGGGCTGTTCGACGGCTTGTTGGAGAACTCAGTGTACATAGCACGCCTGACGTACACGCCTTTATAGTGTAACTGTACACGGTATAAGCGTCTAAACCTTGGTCCACGAAACTCATCTTATTCCCATTTCCTTCGTATTTTATCGACTCGTTCCTGTACACGAAGTAAAACTGGATCACGCCGTTAGGTTCTGATGGTTCTCTCCATGTCACGTTCACAGAGTAGGCGTCGATAACCGTGACAAGCGGCGCGTCGATGAAAGTGGGAGCGGCTTGGTCTGTTGTGACAGTTAACAAGTCACTGTCGGCAAAACCTCCGTTGTTGACCGCCCGCACAATGTAGCCGTACTGAGTGTAAGGCTTTAGTCCGGTGTCTGTGTACACGAAATTCGTCTTGTTTGTGTCATTTGTGGTATGTATCAGCGAGTCAGAAGATGGCGTGACAGCGCGCTTTCTCCGCTTCTGAACTGGCGTGACTGTCCTGTACACCTCGTAACGGATTATGACGCCATTTGGAACGGCTGGTGGCTTCCAACTGATCTGCACAACAGTTGCATTTACAAATCCACTAGTGGGCGGGGATTGACCCTGTGGGTCCACCTCTGCGGAGAAAATGATCTGCACTGAGCCCCGAGTGCAGCCTGCAACTGTACAAGCTTCTAGCTGAAACTCGTACGCGGTGAAAGGAACCAGTTTTGTGACCGTGTACTCGCGCGCAGCGCCGAGATACAATTGCAGGCTATCTTTATACAGTTTGTAGTGTGTGATGATGCCATTAGGGTTTCCCGGCTCATCCCAGAACAGACGTATGCTCTTTCCATCTGCTGCTTTGTCAGCTTGCAGTGGACGAATGTCTGCTGGAGGAGCTTGCTTGGTTTTTGCTGCCGCCCAAGCACTTGTACCCTCACGTCGGCTGTTGATGGCAGCGATCAAAAACTGATAGTCTGTATGAGGTTTCAACCCGTCTACAGTCACAGCAGAGATGTTGCTTGTCACCCGTGCTGCGACAGTGATGTTGTTGTTGTCGGGAACTTGCAGTTCTTCGCGGTAACGCACTTCATAGTGCGTGACGACACCGTTGGGCTGAGATGGTGCTGTCCAAGACACGTTTACAGCAGTAGAGTTGACAACATTCAAAGATGGCGGATTAATACCCTGAGGGGGTCCTTCAGGGGTGCGCACATTTTTCCAGGGCCCGTCTACAAATCCAGCGCTATTCCTAGCTCTCACTTTGTAAGAATATTCCGTGTATCCCAGGAGTCCAGTGTTCAGGCAGGTCAGCTTGGAAGTGAAACAAACCAAAAGGGGCGCACCAGCTCCTACCTTCCGGTAGACTTCATAACTAGTGATGATTCCATTAGGAGAACTTGGCGGCGACCAAGATATCTGAACGACATTCCATTCCTGGGGAACTAACGTTGGCTCTCCTTGTCCTATTGGCGGGGCCTCGTCAGTTGTCGCGTACTCCCGGTCTCCGAGTCCGCAGCCTTTAGCAGTGCAGGCTTTGACGCGAACGGAATACACAGTGAAGGGACTCAATCCTTTGATTACTTTCGTCATATTAAGACCAACGTTATGCTCAGTTCCATTGACGATCACAGAATAACTTGTAATGTTGCCATTGGTTTGACCAGGCTCGCTCCATTCTGCCAAAATACTATCAGCACCCTCCACGGTCAGAACAGGCTTAGGAATGGCCTCTGGAGAACTCTCAGGGGTGGTGGCAGTGGTGACACTGCTGTTAGTGGTACCCCCACCGGTGGTGGCGCCCACTGAGTAACTGTAGGTCGTTACTGGCTGAAGACCATTGCCTTTGTCTTGAAATATACACGTATCTTTACCGTCCTTGTTCTTATAGCAGGCATCCGTTCCATTATACACAAGAAGATTTCCTCGGTAAAGCGAGTATTTCACAATAACACCATTCAGAACATCTGGCTCGACCCACATGGCTTCAATTTCTCTCGCGCCTGTTACGGTCAGATTCGGAGGGTTCACGCCTTCAGGAGGCGCCTGCAATGTCAGTGTAGAGGCCAGCGGACTTGCTGTACAACCCACGCGCGTGCACGCGACAACTTCGAAAGTATAGTTGGTGTAGGGCGTCAGTCCACCAATCACAAGACTCATACTCAAACCTTTGTCATTGGGGTTCAACTGAATCTTGAAAGTGCTGTTTATGACACGGCTTATATTGTAACGAATGATTTGCCCATTAGGCTTGGGGGGCTCCACCCACGACACGTTTATGGCACTGAAGTTCACCGAAACTAAAATGGCCGGGTTCACATAACCAGGTGCAGCCTGGTCTGTGTAGATCAGTGATGTCATTTCCGCTGATGAGCAGTGCGTCGTGCAAGCCTCGATGATGTAACGATAGCCAGTAAAGGGCTCGAGTCCACGGTCAGTAAAAGTCATATTGAGACCGTTATATACCACTCGGCGCTGTGCAGTTTGACCGTTAATTCGCGTGAGCCTGTATTCCTGGATTATTCCGTTGGGCTTGGAAGGTTTACTCCAAGTTACTCTTATTTCCGTGGAGGATATCGGTACAGCTACCGGTGCTTGAAGACCTTCAGGGCGACCCATAAGCGTTCTGTTCTGCGCTTCTGGACTAGACACGTTGCCTTCGGTGTTTATGGCAACAAGGTAATACTCATAAACTGTGTGCGGCGTTAGATTGGTGTCATTGTACTCTCGAAGATTCGGATTGTATTGGTTTTTGAGAATTTCTTCGTAATCTGTTGCGCAAATTTGCGGCACAACAGTCGATGGAGTAGGCGCATAATAACCAGCTACAAAACCGCAGTTCAGCGTCGTGTTGTCGAAATCACAGCGGTCACACATTGCCACGTTTGCGTCAGTCTTGTTACAAATAGTACCCATTCCACAATCTTGGGTCCCGTTGCTTGACTTGTCCGCGCAGGTCTGGTAACTAGGGTCATAACCGCGCTCGTTGCAGCAGGATAAACCACTGGACACTCGACTTTTGCCACAGCATTTGTGATTGGACGAGGTCTTATCGGCTGCGCTGCTATAATTAAACACCTGAAAATGGGAGGATTAAAGACATCCTGTGTTAATACAAAACAAGAAAACTGAGATTTAGTAATTTCAAATAGCTTTTCTTAAGAACGGCAGGGCCTGGTTGTTCAAACCTGCATTATAAGCTTATCCAGCATTAGCGTCTAGTGAGAAAGCAGTCTTAAAAGTTGCCAATAATTAGTTCTGGTATAAATTTGCCCTTCGCTTTCTCAACTAGATGAACGAAACACTGGCTTAGAATTTCGAACAACCAACCCCAGTAACATATCTTAAACGTGACCGCGCACATACCACTACATCTCCTGCTGATCCCTTGCAGCACAGGCTCGTATCTGATGGCACGTATCGAGTTCCACAACAACTCTTACTGCTCTCCAGGTCGTACTCAGCTCCGTTGGTTTCATCTCCGCAGCAGACTTGTGCAGAGGCCACAACCTTTCCTCCACAGCATTTCCTCGGCGGCACGGGATCATACAGCGCCTCACATACACACACCTTCGATGGGTTATTCTTATTATATGGGGTGTCCCCACAACAGGCATTACCTAGCCCTACCACAGTCCCACCCTGAGATTTCGGGCAACAGACACGGCCTGAGGAAACCTGGATGTAGTCTCCATAGCAACACTGATAGTCGGCCTGCTGTACGTGGAAAGTGTTTCCGCAGCACACGTCAGAGGCTTGGTTCTTACGCAAGTAGCTCGTACCACAACAGGTCTTGGATGGGTCACGTGAATACAGAACTCCATTACAACACATCTAGAAATAAAAAAATACCTTTAGTATATTATCATTAATTTTATGATCATATATAATGTAATGAGGAATCATGAATACTTTCTTTTCTACGAAAATGAAAGTTCGGGGGTAGAAAAGATAGGTCCCTTAACAAAACGTCTTAAACTGCGACCACTCCGACGCAAAGTTCTTTACTCACTATCTATTCTGCTGTAGATACAGTGAGTAGCAAAGCACTGTGCAATTATGAACAAAATGACGGCCGCTTCTTTGCGTTAACGAGGTGTTTGTGAAGAGGATTTCAATAAAGTCTTGAACGACTAGTAGATTTACACTAAAAGAATTAGCCGGATTATTCGCTCTCGATTTCTTTGCGTGATAGTTGACTCAGGCTGCGCCCTTGTCAACTATCACGCGATAGAAATCTCGAGTTCATAATCTAATTGTTACATAGATCAGTTACCCAGGCCTACCTGATTAGCTGGATTATAACAAGTGACTCCACATAACTGCTCCGATAGGTGACACTCGATGAAAGTGCACTTGGCTTGTGGTGGCGGACTAGAAAACAAGCAAACAATTTTCAGCTAAGTTAGTCTAACACGGGTAGCCGGCGAACATGCGAAGAGCCCCCTTGCAGGGTAAACACGGGCTCTGTTCATGCAGGACCAGTCAATGATGGATCCCGTCCGAGACTGGGTCTATATACACGGGCCCATTTCTTTAGGGAGCGTGTGTCCCGCAGGCCGATACAGTAATGCACTGGTCCATTATCAGATCAAAGTAAGCAAGCCAGTTTATTTTGTCAGTCTTAGAATCGAGGCGATTTCAATTTACAAAATTAAAAGAAACCTAGTGGAATCGACATCTCGGCATTATACAATTCCTTTACCATCAAATGCGAAAGGCCCAGCGAAAAACAAAGGCCACACATACCTCGTAGGACACTGGTAAACCATTCTTCTGAAAATCTGATAACCAGACATGATTCCATTTGGACGGGAAGGCGGCTCTTTAAGTGTAAAACGTCAACATTAGTATAGAATAACACACTTATGCATTAACAAAACGTCTAGTTACAGATCTAAAGTGACTTTCAACTTACCCCACTGGACAAATATAAAGGTTGAACCTGCGGTGAGGCGCGGTCCAGCAAGACCTGTGGGCGCTAAAAGACAACAAGAAGACAAACATTTTCTAAATGAACAAAATTTTTAACTTTCAGCAGTAAAAACAACAAGCACTTCGGAATTTGCTATGCTCTCTTCAACGTTTGCGATTTATGTTTGAACATCAAAAGGACAAAGTGCATCAACATTTTGTGGCAAGACAGCTTGTACAGCAGACAACAGTATGTGTTGTACAAAGCAAGAAACCGACGAAGAATCCCGATGCAGTCATTCCTTATTCATCGGAGACGCAACTGGTTTGCGTAGAGCAAAAGAAAATCTCAAAAATAACCTAAATGAACAAACAAATTAGCAAACCAGTAAGTACGTTTAACAGCACTTACCAGCAGCATCAGTGGTAGCTGATGTTGGATCACTCATCGTACACCCGTGTGTGGTGCACACCGCCACCTTAAAAACACGCAAAGAAATTAATACTTAGGTAGGGGGTTAATATCTGGCAGCTACAATATTGACAAATACACATACACAAATACAAGCATTTATACCATGCCAGAGAAAATACAGCCAATTACAATAAAGGAATGCCGTTAACACTAGGAGTAGTGGTGTACCAATCTATGTCAGGTTCCTAAGCAGGACCAAGCTAACCATTTCTCTCATTTACAGGGTTCCAGATAAGTTTTCAAGGTGGGGTGTCAGCAAGACAATTAAACCGGCCAATTCCCAGTGCTCCCACCAAATCATTATAAATTTTCTATTAATTTGTCGGGTCATGTAGCTGACCTTGTCGGGTTTTTAGCTGAGACCCCTCACTTATCTGGAACAATGATTTATTAGTCCAACATTTTCAAGAGCGTGGACAACTTAGACTGACGCTAAGCTAAAATATGGCGTGCAAATGTCTCACAAACACTGAGTGGGTCGATTCTTAAATACAGGCTATCTGGTCTATCTGAAGTGTTTGTGAAGAGGATTTAGATAAAGTTTTGAACGACTACTAGACCTATACTATAACAATCAGATTTTTCGCTCTAGGTTTCTGTGTGATAGCTGACAAGGACGCAGCAAGAGGCAAGTACCACGCGTAGAAATCTCGAGTTCATAATCTGATTGTTGGTCACCACAGCTACACACCTTTATGACATAGTATGTAAATGGCTCGAGTCCAGATGCCACGGCTTGTCGTTCACCTCCAGTCGCGTTGGTCCACAAGGTATCGTTTCTACGTAAGAGAGACAAACGTTAAAATGTTAAAAATGCTTTTTTTTTAAAATTTATACAAAATTTTTGTCACGGTTGCATTTGGGAGGGGGTGGGGTGCATTTAAATTGAACACAACACAGTGAAGAATCCCCCAGTGGAGGAAGCTAACTTCGTTTGCAATGAACATGACATGGTCGAGGAGTTGAGAACTCTTTAACTTAAGTCTTAGATTTCCGCGCCATAAGAGCACACGATAATAAATATCTGCACACGTTTACTTACACGTATATTTTGTACAATATAACAACTCCATTCGGCTCTGTTGGTGGATTCCAGCTCACACGAATCTCGGTGCTGCTTAGAGCGTACAATGCAGGTGGGCCGAATCCCTCGGGCACTAAAACAACAACAAAAAAACCAGCTAGTTACCAGCACATGAAAACCGCGAGCTCAACCATACCGGTAACGATAAACCAAGAAACAATTTTCCCAATTGCTGTTGGAATATCAGCACGCTTTCCAAAAGCACTTGTTCCCAGAATATATAGCCACACGACCAGCAACAAAACGTCGACATAAATTAGAAAAACGCTCAGGTAAAGGAGCGGGATCCCTTTCCAGATTTGTGTAAGGTTTGGTGCTTAATAATACCACATCAATGCTAATTCACCCTACACAATACTAATTATAATTGCTTCTCTTACTTCCATCCAAGGTTCTGATTTGGAAGCCATCACTCTTAAACCGGCCTGCTCCATTATCCAGTTCAACCTAACGAGGGAAACGAAATAAACGATTTGTAATCGTCACATTGTGCTTAACCTCTGAGGCGCTTACATTTCTAGGTCAAAAGCGTCTTTGTATTCAACAGTGGAACTTTCGAGCGTTAGTCCTATCACCCTTAAATAAGAACTTATGATGTCGGCTTGCTGCAAAGCCATGTAATGTTAACTTATTAAAAAAAACCCTCTGGTCACCAAAACGTAAGGTCTTAAGTAGATGGAAAGAATTTGCCTAATATGAATATGACGGTGGAAGAGATGACCGAATTCCTACATGTCTTGGAGATACGCATTTTCGATGCCTTGACATTCCTAAACAAACAAGGTTAATTTAGAAGATTAT
>Ga0126339_10001818_pt1 | contig 14895 bp, 3 predicted proteins | sample OrbTmetagenome_2_FD_92532 | JGI IMG/M metagenome (GOLD analysis project Ga0126339, IMG submission 92532) | Coral microbial communities from Petempiche,Puerto Morelos, Mexico - Orbicella T R C metagenome | ecosystem: Host-associated > Invertebrates > Cnidaria > Coral | place: Petempiche,Puerto... | reverse complement strand
AGGCAGGCCGTGAAAGAGGAAGTGATGTTTCCTGTTTCCAACTTGTCGACCTTTCGATCCTAGCAGAGTAGTTTGTCTGGGTCGAGAAACACACAGCCGTGTATTTTTGTCCGTCACAGTGCGTATTTTGTCAAATCAGTCTGGCGGAGATCGAATTTCGCCAGGCCTTAAAATAGATGAAATGGTGCAATGTTAGGATAGAAAAGCTCTCATTGCAGTTGAACCTAAAGTCAAGTACACAGTATGTCAATGTCTTGTTTACGTGTTCGCTTACACGATTGCGCCAACGAAAGTTTCATTTTGTGAGCAAATCACTGACTATCCGGCATTTTCTAATCACACTCTTCTTCTTTGCTTAAGGTATTCCCAAAGACTTGGGGAGGTAACACTTACGAGAAGGTGTTTGAAGGATCAAGTTTGGTTGACAGGGTAGTAGAAAAATCGCCAGAAAGATATTCCACTCGAGAACAGGCGACAGAGCTTCTCCAGGGCGTCCTCAAAGAAGGATTTATCAAAAGCATTGGCAGATCTCGACTGTTTGAGGACGGTTCACAATTGTTTTATTGGACAGAAAACTCGCAATCACCCAACAACATGGCGACCACCGTCAATTCAAGAACACAGGTGACATCTTTATTACGTTGTAATCATATTATAATAAGTAGGCTCTGATTGACCATGACACCACCCCCTCCCCTATCCGTGCACCGCACCCCTCCCATGCCCATAAACGCCAGCCTGTCAAGATAATCCAGATTAGTGTCAAAGTGTTATTAGTGTCATTTTATTCATTGCTGACTACTGGCAAGTCTCAAACCGGGTGACTTATCGCAAATTTTAACTTTAGAAGCTGACCTGTTAAAAATGCACCTCAAATGGGGGATTGGAATTTTAACAACTTTTTAATCTTTTTAATCTGCTTTTAAGTAAACGGAACCCGCACTGTGTGTCTTGCGAACTCTATGGTTGTTTGCAGAAGTGATCGCGTTGATGACAAACCAGAAGGTTACAAACGTTTTTTAAAACGTTTTTTTCCTTTAATAATCGTTAGAAACAAGCAAATTGTTATTCGGTCATGTGACACTTCCGCGTGACCATTCAGTTTCAACCTAGCGTGACACCATCTGGAGTGACTGTTGTTTCTTTGATTGCATAAGAGTACCGTGATTCGCAAAAAACGGTACATAATTTTCTTGCTATTTTTGTGATGTTCCTCGTAGGCGCTTACATATCTTTCCAACGTCAGTTTCTGAGCAAGAATAAGTTGATTTCTCACCCACGCTCTAACCCGTTTATTTTTGCTTAATGATAGACATTTTGTCAGGTCTCAAACCTCCTTGAAAACCTTCAAAGACTGAAATGGTGTCCAAGGAAAAACATAAAACATTATGTAGGGAGTGCACGCTTAGAATTCCTGTTTACTGTAATTTGTTCTTACAGCGCTTCAACAAAACGCAAAAAGAAGAAGCTAAACCGGCTTGGGTAACTCCTAACTTGAAGAAAACAGCCAGACCAGGAGGAGTACCCAGGAGGGAAATTAACACTCTTTCACGCGCTACTCCAAATAAGGTCTCCGAAGATGCAGACACCGACAAGAAGACAAATGCGACTAAATCTCTCTCCAGAGGATTAGCAGCCCTTCTTGAACGGGATCAACCATTTAGTACCCAAAATATGCAGGATAGCAATTGCGAAGATAAGAAGGAAGAGAAAACAGAAACAGATGGGCATTCCAACATGATTAGCACTGACAGAAAAAGCGGTAATGATCAAGCGAAAACAGAAAATTCCAAAACCGATTCTAAACCATCATCATCCACTCAGCGGTCATTCCACAAGGCTCCGCAGGTTAAACTGGTTCAAACCGGTTCTGTGACTGATGATTCCAAACAGTCGTCAACGCCACAGCGGTCTGTGCACAAGGCCCCACAGATTCAACAGGCTCAATCTGGTTTAGTTACTGACATAGCAAAACCGATCGCCCATCAAAACGGAGAAGTGGTTCCCTTGAAAAAAGCCGTACAAGAAGGAAAAGTCACCCAGGTGAAGCCCGCCACGCAGTCCTACGTGGCTAAAGCTCCGGTAATTGTTCAGGGAAGAAAGATTGGTCCCGAGGGCGTTCCCGAGAAGACCAATGAGGAGGAAAATACTGGTAAAAAGGCTGATATAATTACGCCATCTATAAAAGCTTCGCCATTTATTAATCACAAAGAAGTGGAAGAGAGGGCTCCTACTAAGGTGCTAAAAAGCTCACCGATCAAAATAGTCAATGGTGTCGATGATGGGAAGAAAAGTGAAGTGGTTACAGCAAGAGATTCTTCTACTAAGGCAGCAAAAGTTAATCAACACACGACAGAAGAATCGGACAAAGAAACCGCGGAATTCCTTAAAAACGAAATCGAACGAATCAAGACCGAGCATGTAGCAGAGGTAACTAAATACCAAGAAACGATAAAGGAGATGAAACATCAAATTGAACAAGCAAAAGAAATGACAAACTCTGAAGGAACAGCAGGGAGTGAAACATCTTCAGATCTCTCTAGATCAAGTTCCGTGTCCAGTTTGTCACCTCCACCCCCACCACCGCCTCCTCCTCCTCCAGCTCCAACAGGGCCCCCTGCTCCACCACCTCCACCACCCCCTGGGGCAATAAGTCCTCCTCCACCACCTCCCCCTCTTCCTGGTGGCGGACCGCCACCTCCGCCACCTCCAATGGGTCCTGGCGCACGTCGCCTGGCAGGAGGAGCCAAGCCGACGAAAGCTGCCATCAAACCCGATGTGGAAATGAAACCACTGTTTTGGACAAGAATATTAATATCAGGTTGGTTTTTTAAATAGTTTGTTTTTGTATCGTCTTGCCTGAGAATTAAACAACTAGATTACCTGCGACATACTCTATTTAAGATTTCTCGGAAAAAAACCCTTACTACATGGGAAGCACGAGGGGATTCTTATATGAGACGAACACAACAGAGAAATTAGACCTGATCACAGTTTGCAGTCTTCTTTGGACTCAAGTATGAAGACATGACAATTCTAAAAGCTTAGCTTGGTATTGGAATCCTGTTTTTGTGTTTGTTTCAGATGAACAAGATGGTGGTGACCTAAACAACAACAAACCCAAGAACATCATTTGGAAACACGTGACGGAGATGGATTTTAACAGAAAAGAGTTCCAAAAGTATGGCGTTTATTTGTTTTTTCTGTTGCGAGTTAGATGCAGTGTGTGTGAATGCGTCAGAATGCATCAGAGAAAAGGTTCATAACTTTCCAGATGCCAGAATAAGAGAGGACTTGAACAGAACAATTGTCTATTTTCTGTACAGGTTGTTTGGACGCAAAGGCAAAAAGAAGTCTAAGTGTGATAGGAGGAGCACTCTTAAAGATGATAGCCACTTCTCACATTCAAAAGGTCCACATGTAAGTGTTCATCGTCAAAACTTTGTCTTGGTCTTAACATCTGTACCTTGTCTAATTTCTTGACTAAGGGAGGTGCGCTGGCCTAATGGTTAACGCGGTAGACTCCGGTTTGACGATCCGGCTTGAGTAATTGCCTTGTGTTCGTGAGCAACGCAACACTGTTACAATGCTTCTCTCTACTCAGGTGCATAAATGGATATCGGCAAACTAAATGCAGGGGGGAAACTCTCCAATGAACTAGCATTCTACCCAGGGTGGAGTAACAATCCCCTGCTCGTTTGATGCTTCACGGCAAACTGGAATAGGCCGTAGCGGGATGGGCGGACACGCCGCCCGATGCAAACTTAACCTTGTTATCAATCACTTACCTACCTTGTAGTATTCTGATTCTTGGTGTATCTTGCTCGTTTCTAGGCCGCCAAGCTGCTTGATAATGGCCGATCTCAGACTATTGGTATTATCATGAGCAGCCTGAGCTGTCAACTGGAGGACATCAGAGACGCCGTCTACAAAATGGATACCTCTGTCATTGACATGGACGGGTAAGGCAACATACATAACGTGTCACATTCCCACAAGGATATCACCCTCATTCCATGTTTCAATACGGTACTAGCGGTGATGCACGCTCGTGATAAAAAAAGGTACAAAACTCTGACCTTTTCTAGTACCAATCTGGCCATTCCATTTCAAATTTCCACAACGCCGCTATGCATTCAAGTAGCAGTTAACCGCAAATCTCTCGTCTGTAATTTAAAATTTGATTCTTGGTCAGCAAGCGTTAATCACTCATCAATTGAAGATTTTGGAATTGGTACCTTTTAAGGATGATCATGAAATTTAGCATTCTTTCCACCAGGTTCAGCAACACCGTAACAGCTGTTCATGGCTTTTCAATCCACACTTATGTATACATTTTCATTCTTGGTAGCCACAGACATCTTGTTTCTAAGGGACCCGTAACGCACAAATGCCCTTAATTAGTGAATACATGTTTAGCTAAGTCTTCAAGTTTTGACTTTAGACACCAAAATCAACTTGGTAAAGCCGCAGCTTCCTGTTTTAAGCACAGACTTGATTTTCAGCGTCAGAAATTTCCAATGTCCCACCCATTTGTCACATGAAACTATGTTCGGTATTAAATTATTCATTTTCACACCAAAGTACTTTTGTGCTTTTGAATTTTTTACAAGGGCATCTTATACGTTTCACCTGCAGATTGAAAGCTTTGTACGACATTCGCCCAAAAGCAGATGAAATCGAAATGATTACAAAATATCAACAAGATAATCCAAACGGTAAGTCTTGGTAAACTATGTTAATTTCTCTTTCGTAATTGTGCGCAAAGCAGGCAGAAATTTCTTCTCGCATTTCGATTAGGTTTTACTTATGATCTACCGGAGGATAGAGGTTAGTTTCTTTATTACATAAAACAAATAGATGCCATGTTGCCGTGCGTCTGTTCCGTAAAAGATCACAAAAGACGTTAAACTGTGGTAAGAACGTCAGTGACACTCTCGGCTATCGTTCCGTGTGCCACCTTTTTTGTTCTTACCACATTTTCACGTTATCCGTGATCTATGATCTGAACAAACGCACGGCAACATGGTATCTATTTGTTAAGTGGAAAATAGTTTTCAAATAGAAGATCCAACTAATAAACTTGTATGACTGATTTATACTTATTCGCTTTTGCGTCTCTGAGCTTAACTCATCTTCTTTGTGTTCTCTGCTTGGTTTTTTGTTTTCAGTTCCCCTAGACAAACCAGAGGAATTCTTACTTCAAATACATAAGATGGATCACTTTGCAGAACGACTGGAGTGCTGGCTAACCAGAAATAAATTCAAGGAAACCTTAACGGCCATTGGTAAGGCCATGCCTATGTATAAGAATACAGTATAACTTAAAAGGGCGAAGGGATAGGGCTGGAACAGTCGTTGCACCTCGGTTTGATCTTTACCCCTGGGGTACGAACGTGTGTTTGTTTACTTTAGCGTCAAACGTCAGTGCGGAGTTGTGGCCTTGGAACTACATGTATTCTGTATGTTCTTGTGAGTGCAGCCGAATGCAAGGAGACGATGGGAGATGGAATCGGCTAATTGATCAATTAATTAATGACTAACTGATTACTTATTTATTACTAATTAATTACTTTTTTCTTTTCTTCTCTTTAGACAGAAGATTATCTGCCATATGCGAGGCTAGCAGTTTGCTTCGCACAAAGTAAGTACCCCGGTCACTAACAAAACAGACTGATGGCCAGATGATTTGGTTAACAATTTGTATCAGTAACACTACTAACGATCTGGATGGCCATAAGACTTCTAGTAGACCAATGCAAAAAAACATATTTTTTTCATTTAGAGTTTTTTTTATTATTTCAGCGACGACTTGTCATTTGTTTTGTCCATAATCCTGACTCTTGGAAACTTCATGAATGGAGGCACGAACAGAGGACAAGCAGACGGGTTCCAGTTGAGCGTTCTTAATAAAATTAGAGATGTCAAAACACAGGTGGGTAAAGACTGCGAGAATAGATGTACGATTAATGTCACATAAATGCGCCTTGATTTACTTAAACCGACCACATTTTCCACCGTGGGGGGGAAGGGAGACTCCTATAAAGGACGGTTGTTCCCGTCGTAAGTTTTAGGGGCTAAAACTGAGCGATTTTGGTACCTCTTACGGTGTTCACTGTTCAGCCTCAAAGGTCCACAGGGGGGAAAAAAAATCAAGCCACACCCAAAAAACAGGATCTCGGTACCTCTTCGGGGTTCTTTTCAAAATTTCTGAAGAACATCTTCGTCCTTTTTATATAGGAGTTCCGCCCCCGGGATTTTTCCCTTGTCGCTACTTTTTTAACCAAAGTAGCCACTTCGATATCAAGTGAAAAGACGTTCCCCATTCGTCCATTTCAATTGGGAAGCCGACAAAATTCAGTTACCTTATTTTATTGTTAATTTTGCTTCAGGACAATGAGTCGAATCTTATGAAATACCTCGTGCAAGTCTACTGTGACAAGAGACATGGAGGCGAGAGAGGGGACTTTAACCTACCAGACCCTTACTCCATCCTCGCTGCTGCTCAGGTAAATTAATTTAATTTTGATTTAAGCACATAATTAAGTTCCTTATTCGTCAACAGGATCTAACGGTTTTTTCCCTTTAAAAGCGTTTTATTCAGTTTTGAGCCAGTTACACGTGGCATCAACACGACTAGCTGCTGAATAACAAGGATATTCACTACACGAAATCCTGCTCTCACATTTCTATGAAGTCAGACTCCGTCACGTATTTTTGTTGTAAATACCACAGTATTTTTAATGTTGGTTATATCCAGGGAAATTGGAGCTAGTGTACAATTTAGAAGAAATGTGCTTTCATCGAGCGAAATATGGTCAAACTGGGCTCTTTGTAGACTATTGTGAATAGAGGATAACAATTCAATCTTACCATCATGTGCGCAGATGGTGGTCTCTCCCTGTTTATAGTAGACCTCTTGCTATGCCACCCAATATCTCTAACCACTACGTAGGGTAAAAATAAATGAAATTTTTATTTATCTACGAGACACTAAAAAAGTTTATGTGCATCAAGATCGAATGAGAAATTGGAGAGTTGGTTTTTTGTGGAGGGCAAAAAAACGGAAAACCCGGAGTAAAACTTTCGAGCTAAGACGAGATCCAAACTCAACCCATTACTAACGCCTGGTCCAGGATTCGAACCCAGGCCACGTTGGCAGGAGGCGAGCGCCCTCGTCACCGTACCACCTCTGCTCCCAGTAATGTACGTAAGGGAATAGAATTGCAGCCATTAGTTCCTAGGGGACTTCCTACAAGAGTGATAAGCTAAAATAATTTCTCTCTTTCACAGGTTTCATTCAAGGATATCAAAGCAGGTAATTTTGTTTTTTCTTTGTGATGGTATGTTTATACCTTTACGATTACTCCATCATTTCTTCTTCCAAAAGTTTGATGTTTTTGTTCCTCATTGGGTTCGAAATCTCATCTTCTTTGCTCTTTTTATTTCAGAACTCGCTGAAGCTAAGATATCGTTAGCAACCTGTAAGGCCAAGGTGAGTTGGTTTTCAGCAGTTCGTTTACAGTTAGCAACCTAAAACTTTTTGTCCAAGTTTCTCAGCTTTTTTCTGTCCAAATCCCAATTTCATTCCCATTTTTTTGTTTGGTGATTCTCAGTCCCAGTGAAAAAAAAAATAGGCGACTCCCACTTTCCGTTTTACCCCTTCAGGGCCTTGGTAACATCGTTGAAATTTAAACATAGTTAACTAGGAGACTTCTTTCTGTTTGCAGTCCGAAATGGTACTTGTAGGAGATAATCCAGAGCATCGAGAGCCGTTTGAAAGTTTTGTGAAAGAATATTTGCAAACAGGTGAGCACATCATTTTTGCCTTTCAGCAGCAGTTTTAATATTTCTCAACAAAGCAGACCCCGCTACCCTTATGACGTTTATCAACAACTGAGCTGGTTTCTGGCTAAATTGTTCATCCTTTTGGAAAATCACCTTACACTTTCACCATTTTTATCCATTCCAGGGGAAAAGGAGCTTTCTCGCTTACAAAAAAAGGTTCAAGCAACGACGGAAGATTTCAAGGAAGTGGTGGATTATTTCCAGTATACTGGCGAAGGAGAGGAGGTGAGTATGTTTTTCTCGTACTCAGATCTCACTCTGCTTGGCCGTTGGAGATCTCTGTCCGGAATAAACTCTGTTTTTCTCGTACAATTCACGCTTTGCTGTTGTCGTTGTAACTTTCTTTACAAATTTCTCTTTTAGGTTACCCCGCCATTATTTTTCGGCATTTGGGGAAATTTCCTAGAGGTTTTCAAGAACTTTTGGAAGGTATGAAGCTTCGTATTCTAATGCATTTTGTCTTTGTACATGTTTGCGCCGAGTATTTTATTATTATTATTATTATTTTGTTATTTTTCTTTTTTTTTTATTGTCACTCACACTGGTTACATAGTAATACAGCTACTTACACCTCTTTGCGCCAGATTTAATTCTAACGGATTTAATTATATGATGTACATTTATTTCGTTACATTTTTATTATTTAAACTTTTCCTGCTTTGGTTGCCGTATTTTCACTAACATTTTGTTAATAGTTTTCGATCTAAGTACCCTTTCAAAACCTTAACATGTTAAGTGGAACCCCAAGATTTACAAGCTACTAATTGTTTCTGAATGCGTCGCATATTCATAAATTGACTTTCTTTCTCTGAGTTACAGGTTTAAGATTATACTATTATCCCAATGCACTAATGTTTCTAATTTCTCTCAGCATTTCTCTCCAGCTTTACGTGATACGGTCGCGAATAGGCCCTTTGCATGATCCGGTCACATGGTACGGAATTAATTATGCTGGGACGCAAGTTACACAGTGGGACTTTCAAAACAAAGGAAAGTCGGGCTGGACTGGTACGAGTTCCTTTGTTTTGGAAATCCCACCGTGTAACTTGTGTCCCAGCATAATTAAATCCGTACCATGTGACCGGATCGTGCAAAGGGCCTATTAGTCCCTTATTTGTCACACTGTTCTTGTGCATTCATTGGTCATGTGTTCACCTCTCGTTCCTATAAAGTCGCGTGCTCATTCAAAATGGCGTTTAACACTTATCAACTCATTTAATCGCACTTTGTATCATTGCTTTAGCCAATCAGAGCGCTAATGCTTTCACTAACAATGAACTAACATTGCTCTTATCTCTAGCCTGATACGGGAGAGACTTTGGATGCTAATGAGAAACTATTGTTGATAACTAAGGTAGCTCAAATAAACACAAACATATACTGGTAAACAATTACGTAACAAAACTTAATTAATCAAATAAGAGTATTTGCGGTTAACAAACATTTTGACCAATAATTTTTGACATTAATTTCTCAATCAAATTAAATTATAATTTCTGTTGAAGTGTTTAATTGTTAAAGAGTTGCATTACACCTTGTTTTAATTTGTAACAATAGTAGAGCAGGTTTCTCCTAAATGTCAAAAAGTAGATCTAAACCCAATTGCTTTGGGTTTGCATAACCACGCTAAGTGATTGGCTTTAAAAAAAACGCGCCGCTTTTTCATCCAATCAGAAGTAAAACCAAAACCAATCATGACTCGCTCGTACACGTTTTCCCGCGCTTTGCGCCAGCTGCATGTATTTACATTGAACTTGGATTGGTTTGCTGGATTGTCTGTGTTATTTTTTCGATTGGCCAGAGTGATTCCTTTGGTTTTGGTTTTACGACACTCAATTGAAACAAACTCCAAGGTGACTTACTATTTCCTTTTTACACGCTGCTGAATTTTTCTATTTTATGTAATTTTGATTTTTTTTTTAACAGTGGAGGGAATAATAAACACCTGATAAACATATAACTGAACATAACCATTAAAATATTGAATGAAACAAAATGTCGCCACTTTGGAAACGAAGCGAAATCTGAGGCGAGTATCATCTCGTGGTGGCTTCTGGAACCGTTTCTAGGGACAAAACAAAAGATGAGAACCTCTATTTTGTCCAGAAACGGTCCCACAAGTCACTGTGAGATAATACTCGCCTCAGACGTCTCCTCATTTCTAAAGTGGCGATCAAGATATAAAAAGACCTTTAATCTCAACTCTATGAAATATTGATTTAAAACAGGAATGGTTGATTATGTAAACCGGTAGTGTTTTAAAAAGGAATTAATTCGTCACTTTTGAGTCTAGAAATGAGATTTAAATAAAATTTCGTAACTGGATAGCTTGAGCTTGAGTATGGTAGCCTCGTCAGAGAACGAAACTGATCAAATGCCGTTTCATCGTGAAACCACTGGCGACTTTTTGCTGCTTTATAAGACAATATCTAAAACGTTATATTATTGTCTATTTTAAGGCCGAACAGGTCAACCTAGCCAAACGGACATTCCGTAATGCTGAGCATCTCAAACAGGTTTGTTGTGGTTATGTTAATCAATATTTATTATCATGATGTAGATAGGGCGAATATTTTTTTTTTTTTCTCAGAGGAAAACAATTCCACTCCACCGCACTGCTAAGCATGTTTCATTTCAATTGTCCACACTAGGGCGTCATCCGCATAACCAAACTCTACAGCAAAATAACCAGGACTGCGTGACAATACTGTTCAATGTAGCTTTCATTTGTCAGAAGAGTCATAAGCTCAGATTCCATCCCCGAAAATTAAAGAACTCGAGTGGTACAATAAACAGTGCCAAATAAGATTATTTTCTCTGTAGTTTCGATCGAGTTTGAATTGTCTCGATCAATGGCCTAGCCTTTTGTATTCTTATTCTTATTCTTATCCATTCTGGGTTTTTTTTCTCAGATAAGAGCGACGGCTACCAAATTCAAGAAACGCAGGACCAGCGACGTAGAAGAACCGAGCAGGAGTCGATCAGTAACTCACACATAGTCACGTGACTCACGTGCTGCGGTCGCAAAACGTCAATCATTTATTGTACTTTTAGTATTTATTAGATTATTCTTAGCTTTAATTGGGAGTAGGGAAAAAGAAAATGATGTAGCATCGACGATGAAGCGGTAGTTTATCGTGGACAGATCTTTAAGCCAATTTGGCTTGGATACAAAAATTTGAAGGGGAAAAAGTTCCTTAATATAAATACGAAAAAAAATTAACAACTGAAGAGTTGAATAATTCTTGTATAGATAGAGCTCTTTTATCGTGATTCTGGGAGCTTGTTTTGCTTTCCTGTCTTTTCTCATTTTTACAGTTGGTTAAAACTGGGAAACTCGCGCGATCTTATTGTCTTTTGGCCAATCAGAATCAAAGCCCAGACTAACCCTGGAGCCTGTTTCTTGAAAGCCCCGAAAACTTTTCGGGCCCGTAAAGCCATTTTTAGATAATCTGTAAAAAACAGAAAGGTGTTTACGCCTGAAATTTCTTATATGAAGGGAACTTCCGGTCATATTAAGAATATGTAAATAAAACAGTTCTGGAATGATAAGGTTTGAGATTTTGCTCCGGCTTTCCGGGTGCGAAAACTTTTCGGGACCTTCGAGAAACGAGCCCCTGATTGAATTTCTCGCGCTTTGCAACGCGCGTTTGCAACCGACTAGGGTTCACCGTTCGCTGCAGCTGGATTTGCCGCCAAAATAACATTAACTTTGTAAATATGCTGGTTTCCTTTCTCATTCAGTGGAACTAAACTTCCACTCACGAAAATAGTCCAAAGGATAAGCTTTACAGTTTTCATGAACATGTAAATCATTAGCGTGATCATAGTGAGGTATTGTAAATACATGGTAGTTCTATATCTATTTGCATGCGTGGGATAAGATAGATCTGATTTTTAGATTGGTAAGATGGGCTTTTGACAACTCTGCAGTTTATTTGTTGAACAGAACTTGTTTCTACATTATTTTAGCCATCTTTACTTTTTTAGCGGTAAACTGGTTCTCTGGGAGCTGGGAACTAGTAATATCGCTACTGGCTTTAAAGATGATTTCCAGTCCGTATTGCGCAGTCTCAGCACCCAATGTTTATACACATTATATTGGTCTCACTCGATAAAATGTGAATCGATGTTATTCGTTACGAACCACATACCTTATCTTTGAAGCCTGTCAAATTCTTTTTCCAACAGCTTCATTGCTTTTTACAGCTGCGAAGTTGTTTCATCAAGTGATATGAGAAAGAACGTTAACGAAGCATAAAGCTTCGACCGCTTCGCATCCATAATGGCGGTTGTTTTGAAACTTTGAATTTACTTCATGTAAGTAGTTGCTAAATGTTTACATTTTGTGATGTCGTAAACGAAACGATACAAAAAAACGCAAACAAACTCTTGAGAGTGCGCAGTACGGACTGGAAATCATCTGTTAGTCAGTCAAGAAGAAACTTTTAGAATGTTCGTTGTTTTACAATCAACGTTACTCATTTTTGACATATTAATAGACAGTTTATTGTATAGAGTTTGTAATGTTTATCTGCAAAAGATTTTGTAGTCTTATTACAATGAGCGATATTGTACAGACTAGTTTCACAATTTGCTTCAGTTAACAAAATAAGAACTATTTTGCATTCAGCGTAAGTGTTGAACCGATAGGTGCTTGTTTTTTGGCTTACTCAAGCGTTTAAAAAAACTCCCCCCTCAGTCCCTGATTCGGAGATATCACATATATTGATCTAAAATGTTACACTAACATTTGATGTGTGGGCAGTCACTTTCATGTAACTCTTTGATGTGTTTCTGTTTAAATTATTATACACTCATTCCAGCTATTTCCAAAGCTGCCCCGACTATAAAGTTTCATCCTGTCACTCGTGCAGCAAGCGTGACAGATAACCCCACTCAGCAATATTCAGCAATCGTGATCGAGTTTTGTTTTAAGAAAATCGCTAAACAAAAATGAAACGATTATGTTACATTCACGTGATCAGTACGTGGTGCTGAACCGCGGCCAATAAAGTAGAATTTAAAAACAAAATATTTGTCTGGTTTTGAAAAAAAGTCCTTGTCAGTTTCTTTATAGCGTGAGAACCATCAGCCCTGCCGGTTGCTGAACTCTATTGTATGATTATTACACCACGTATCTATGGGCAAATGTGTCCTGCCGCTAGTCATCAGGAACAAAGGCTCATGCCCATTGGTTCAATCGCATCAAAGATAACCTACGTGTAGCCGTACCCACCTTCCCGACGAAAAACCTTTTTCCTCGGGGAGTGGCTACAGCTTCACGTAGGCTACACCAAAGACGAAGGGGTTTAATGTTAGGAATATATCAACAATAGCTTAAAACAGTTACACAGACGTTTGCGATACGTTGTAAATAAAGTTTTTGCCCACTTGTTACTCGACCTTCTGCTGGATTTCTTCTTAACTTAACAAACTCAAGTTTAGTTTGGGGGAAATGCATGGGCAAAGTATACTCTCGTTTACGTGCAGAAACTAGTGAGCGGTTTATCAAGATAACGGTCTTGTAGTTCTCGAGAGGACGTTGATTTAAAATTATGCTTTCTGTCAATGATTGTTTCATCTGATTTTCTCATTTTTTCTACTGACAGAATGACAGCGGGAAGCCAATACATGAAGAAATCCCTCATTTACCGAGCTTGCTGACATTTGCGAACTCGTTCAGCGACAACAGATAGTTTTCATTGTTAGATTTTTACAAGTTATCTCTTCCATTAACGTTTCCGTTTTTATTAAGACAGGCAATGTAAGGGTCGAATGCAATGGCGATGTCATCTCTCGAGCTGGGTCACTTAACAAAGATCTCGCATTTTATTTACTTTTCAAGGCTTGCATCATTTCTTGCAGTGGTTTCAAAATTGATTAGGAAACGCACTTCGAACTGTGAACTGAGCAAATTGGGATGGCTGCAACCACATCTTTTCCACGGCCGAAGTTGTGTATATGTGAATAAATATTGCCAAAAGAACCAAAAGAAAAAATATACGTTAAAATGCAAATGACTGTGGGACGATTTGGGTAAAGAGCAGCTGTAAATGCTTGAATTTGTCCTGAAAAACCACAACATTCGATGAAATTACATCCGATAACAAGCCAATATCGTTGTTATCTTTACAATGCAACCCAGAAAAACAGTAGTTTAGTTAAAACGAAAAACTGTAAAAGCTCGAAATGGAATTTTCCTGAAAGAAAAAAAATCCGTGATAATTACATATTCAGCTATCAACAGTTCTTCTCGCTTTGTGACCAAAATTTTAAAATGGTTTCAAACAAGATTTAAAGCCGGCCAAAGCTAATTTGGTTGCTTGAAGAGCTTTGTCATAAAAGGCTGAAAATTACCCTTAAAGTACATTTAAATTGTTTCAATCGACGAAATTGCTCGTTCGTTTTACCGCTCAGTAATGCATGAAATATTTTTGTTATTATACATCGATCACGCATACAACAGGCAAATAACAGGAGAAAGACCTCGTTAGTTAGTTAATGCACCTTGATGGCTAAAGGTAATTTAAGCGACGTATCAAGCTAATGTACCTGCAAAAAGAACTCGAAAAGCAAATCATTTGTGCGTGATAAGCAAGTAAGGAAGTAGCGAAAACTACACATCGTTCCCAGTGGCGCTAGATTTGCGTAAATGGACGATTATCGCTTAAAAGCCATTTGCAATGTAAACGACGTAGTGAGTTAAATGTTTCCGTAAACCTATACCAGCGAATTATAACAAGTCAGGAAAATATATTCGCTTACGTGCGGCCCGCCGCTTGTTAACATTCATAAAATCGCGAAGTTCTCGTAGAAAAATGTTCATTATCAATGCAATAAAATTCAACTGGCTTTGCAGTGTTTTTCAACCATTGAATGGGTTGATGTGTATTTCATGTTTTTTTTTTTTTCTTTTCTTTTTTTTTTTTTTTTTTTTTTTTTTGTAATATTTTAAAATACCTTTTTGCAAATTGAGCAAAATAAAATTGTTTTTGGGGTTTTGTTTAAAGTTTTTTTTAAATTTTCAGTTTTTTTCTTCCTCTT